>Ga0163108_10000115_pt1 | contig 57191 bp, 56 predicted proteins | sample Fk1155metaG_FD_109644 | JGI IMG/M metagenome (GOLD analysis project Ga0163108, IMG submission 109644) | Marine microbial communities from the Central Pacific Ocean - Fk160115 155m metaG | ecosystem: Environmental > Aquatic > Marine > Oceanic > Photic zone | place: The Central Pacific Ocean...
GTATGTGCTATTTATCCACCGGCAAAAATAAGAAAAATAGAAAATTCAGATCCTATTATTGATGCGTATAGGATGTTAATGGGTGAAGCCAGCCAAGACGAATATGATAAGGCCAGCCCACTTCTGTTGATTAATAAAGACTTTCCTCCTACCATGTTAATCCATGGCTCTTCAGATAGTGTAGTTAAATTAAAAGACACTACTGATTTATACCAAAAGTTAACGGAAGAAGAAGTTCCTACAGAACTCCATATTTTCTCTGAAGAAGATCATGCATTTGATTCTGGAAAAGGGTATGGAAGGTCTGTTGCAGAATTACAACACTTATTTTTTAAAAAATACCTCTAATACAATTCGTTCGAAGAGCTTTCTTCAACAAGCACTTCTTTTCGGAAAAAGAGCTCTCTTAGGAGGCCCCAAACCCAAATCAAGAGATGAATGCCATAAAATAAGGAAGCTAGACATAAAACCAGAAATATAAGCCCATAAATTATTGACCACATATCTTCTGAGTATACTTAATAATATAGAACAGGTACAGAATGGTGGCTATGGGTAGACTTGAACTACCGACCTCAGCATTATGAATGCTGCGCTCTAACCAGCTGAGCTACATAGCCGTGTTGCGAATTTTAGAGATGAGTGGAGCTAAAGTCGAGGATGGATTACACATTAAATCTAAAATGCATTATATCCCCATCTTTTACCAGATACTCGCTTCCTTCTGACCTCAATTTACCGGCTTCTTTGGCTCCACTTTCGCCATTAAATTCAAGAAAATCAGAATAAGATGTTGTTTCAGCTCTGATAAAGCCTTTCTCAAAATCTGTATGTATTACACCAGCAGCTTCCGGAGCAGTTGAGCCTTCTATGGTTGTCCAGGCTCTGACCTCTTTCTCTCCTGCAGTAAAATAAGTTAATAGTGAAAGCATTTTATAACTTTCCCTAATTAATTTATTGAGGCCTGGTTCTTCCATTCCTAGTTCGTTAAGGAATTCCAAGCCATCTTCTCGCCCAAGTTCAGCTATTTCTGCCTCTAGTTGATTGCACATTGGAAGAACCACAGAACCTTTTTTATCGGCATAAGTTAGTAACTGGTCTAACAATGAATTATTGTTGTCTAATTCCTCTACATTGGCTACATATAAACATGGTTTAACTGTGATTAATTGTAAATCCTTAAAGTGATCTTCATTCCCAACAAAATTGTCTGAATCTCTTCCCATAATGCCTTTATTAAGATCAGTAGAAAGATCTTCATATTTTTGTTTACTTATTAATATCTCTTTATCGCCTGAACGAGAAGCTTTTTCTAATTTATTAATAGCATTTTGTAGCGTTTCTAAATCGGCAAGAAGTAGTTCTGTTTCTACAGTTTCTAGGTCCAATACTGGGTTAATTTGGTCATGTACATGGGTAATGTCTGTATTTTCAAAACAACGAACTACATGAATAACTGCTTGCGTTTCTCTAATGTGAGATAAAAACTTATTTCCTAGGCCTTCACCTTCAGAAGCTCCTTTAACTAGGCCTGCAATATCTACGAATTCTACAGTGGTAGGGATAACTTTCTCTGGATTCACAATATTGGCTATTTTTAGTAATCTCGGATCCGGAACAGGGACAATACCTTTGTTAGGCTCAATGGTACAAAATGGGAAGTTTTGAGCCTCTATACCAGCTGCTGTTAGAGCATTGAATAAAGTTGACTTACCAACGTTTGGAAGTCCAACTATACCGCATTTAAGACTCATCTTTTTCTTCTTTAGATGTATGTAATTCCATGATGGATTGCTGCCATCCTTTGCTAATTAAATTTTCTACTATTGGCAAGCAGTGAGTCATATTCTCCAATAATTCCTTTCTCTCTCGACTTGGTGCTTTCTTCAATACGTAAGACACCACGTCTTTGTCTATGCCCGGATGTCCAATACCTATCCTTAATCTTTTAAAAGAAGAATCCCCATTTAAATGATCAATTATATTTCTAAGCCCATTATGGCCTCCATGACCACCAGAATCTTTAAGCTTTATCGAGCCATTAATTAAATCTAATTCATCATGAACTATTAGTATTTCTTCATTGCTTACTTTAAAGAATTTCTTTGCTTTCGCTACTGATATGCCGCTCTCATTCATAAATGTATCTGGGATACATATTATTATTGAACAATCATTGATTTTAAATTTTCCGAAGTGACTTCTGATTAACTTTTCTTTCTGTAGAGATATTTCATATTTATTACAAAGTAATCTTACAAAATCAGAGCCTGCATTATGTCGAGTGTCCTCGTACTCCTTACCAGGATTTCCTAGTCCTACTATTAATAGTGAGTTCATTAATTCTGATGGAACAACGAAATCTGCTATTCAGAGTTTTCTTCTGAATCTTTTGTGGCTTCACCTTCTCCTTCAGAGGTGTCTTTATCACCTGAACCTTCTTCGCCTTCTTCGCCTTCTTCGCCTTCTTCGCCTTCTTCAGGTTCAATAATTTCTGGTTCAATTTCAAGAATTTTAGCTTCGGCGACTGATACCACAGCTTGGTCTCTGTCTTCTCCAAGTGCCAAAGATGGTATTTCAACTCCCTCAGGCAAATTTAAGGCTGAAAGAAAAATTGAATCTCCTATGTCAAGCTCCTCTACGTCAACCTCAATATATTCGGGGAGGTTAGAGGCAAGACAAGTTATATCAATATCATTAATAAGGTGAGATATCGCACCCCCATGCATTTTCACACCTACACATGCATCTTCATTTATAAATCTAACAGGTACGGATATACTAATTTTCGTATCGGGATCAACTCTCATTAAGTCTGCGTGCAGAACTCTTTGAGTGGCTGGGTGTCTTTGAATTTCTTTCAAAATAACGCTTTGATCTTTACCAGAGATAGAGATGTTCAGTATTTGGGTAGCAAAACCAGGAATCTCTGAAGCCTTAGCAATGTCTTTCTCTAATATAGAAATTTTTATAGGCTCTTCTTTCCCCCCATAAATTACTGCAGGAATTGATCCTGATCTTCTTAAGTGCCGGCTTGAAGATTTTCCTTCAAACTCTCTATTTTCAGCATTTAAATTTAAAAGTTCTGGCATTTTTCCTCTCTTCTATAAGAACATTGCACTTATAGACTCTTCATTATTAACTCGTCTAATGGCTTCAGCAAGAGTGGGCGCCATACTAATTATTCTTATCTTTTCACAGTTCAGCGCTTCTTCTGAGAGCGGTATAGTATCTGTTACAACTAATTGATCAAGCTTTGATTTAGATATTTTTTCAATTGCATTGCCAGAAAGCACTGGATGGACGATATAAGCATATACTTTTAATGCTCCTTGCTCTTTTAAAGCTTCTGCAGCATTGCATAAAGTGCCTGCCGTATCAGCTATATCATCAACGATAATACAATCCTTATCTTTTACCTCTCCAATTACATTCATTACTTCAGATTTATTAGCTTCATCTCTTCTTTTATCAATGATTGCAAGATCAGAGAGATCTAACACTTTAGCTAATGCTCTTGATCTAACAACGCCGCCAACATCAGGAGAAACTACTAAATGTTTATCTGAATTAAGTTTTAGTATGTCATCTCTCATGACCTTTGTTCCATAAACGTTGTCTACTGGTATATCGAAGAAGCCTTGAATTTGTTCAGAGTGAAGTTCTACCGTTAAAACTCTATCTATACCAGATCTTTCAAGAATATCTGCCATAACTTTAGCGCTAATAGGCACTCTTCCCGACCTAACTCTACGATCTTGACGAGCGTATCCATAATAAGGAATTACAGCAGTAATTCTTCCAGCTGAAGATCTTCTTAAGGCATCAACCATTATGATTAATTCAAGAAGATTATCTCCTGCAGGAGCGCAAGTAGGCTGAATCAAGAATACATCCTTACCTCTTACATTTTCTTCTATGCTAATGCTTATTTCTCCATCACTGAAGGTAGTGACTTTAGCATTACCTAATTTCATACCTAATTGATCCGCTATTCCGTTAGATAAATCTCGATTTCCATTACCGGAGAAGAGGATTAAGCCGTTTCTTGAAGAATTTATCATTTATTTCACCTTACAATTTTTGGCTGGGGTGGCTGGATTCGAACCAGCGCATGGCGGCATCAAAAGCCGCTGCCTTACCGCTTGGCTACACCCCAACTTTCTAAGCGCGTATTTTATTCTATTATTTGCTTTAAGGGTGAACGTTCTAAGCTTTTTACTAAAATGCAATCAGGAAATTCTTCGTTAGCAGCTTCTGCTTTTTCTAGGTCATTAAAAGAAACAAAGACTGAAGAACCTGTTCCTGATAATCGCGGTTTGCCAATATTTTCTAGTTCAATGAAGATTTTATCAATTTCTTCATAAGAATCTCTAGCCCATCTTTCAAAACTATTAAAGCCTCCACTAGAGGAATATTCTTCGTATGTATAAGGCTTAGAGAACTTTGATGATAATCCTTCAAAAGCTTCTTTAGTGCTTATCTGAGCTTTTGGCATGTAAAGCAAGTGCCATTCTTCATCCAAGTCTATTTTGGAAAGTATTTCTCCTCTACCTTCAGCCCATGCACTGTGACCAAAAACAAAGAAAGGTACATCAGATCCTAATTCTAAGGACATATTTAGCAATTCTGTTTTAGTTAGTCCTAAATTCCATAAATTATTTAAAGTTATTAAGGTTGCAGCAGCATCTGAACTTCCCCCTCCAAGTCCCTTTTGAAGAGGAATCTGCTTTTGTAATGAAATTTGTACCCCTTTACTACAATTAGTTCTTTTTTTTAATAATTCAGCTGCTTTTAAAACAAGGTTATCATTTATAGGCTCTACTTCTTTTAGTTCAATTTTTTCTTCGGTAATCTTGAAAGTTAAATGATCGAAGAGATTAATATAAGCATAAAGGGTTCTTAAATCATGAAATCCGTCATTTCTTTTAGCAATGACCTGAAGATGTAAATTTAATTTGGCTGGAGTTTTGACTGAAATTTCATTCATAAATCTTTTTATTTAAGATTGTAAGTTCGTAATTTGTAGTTTTAAGCATCACTTTTGTAGGCAAAACTTTATCTCTTCCACTAAAATCTCGAAACACCTCTAAATCAGTATAAGAAGAGAGATTAATTTCATAACCCATAATTACTCTTATCAAGTCGCCTACGTTAACTTTATTAAGCTTTAGGTCTAATTTGTTTTGATAGTCTTTCGAGATTAATTTTCTTATATCTAAATCCTCTCTTATGTCCAACAGCAATTCTTTTTCAGGAAGTAAGAAATTTTTACCAATATTAATTTGTATTAAATTTCTGGTCTTTTTTAAAAAGAAATAACCTGTTTCCTTGCTATCCGGCATTGAAAGCTTAAACTTCCCTTCAAGTGAAAAATTATCTGCAATGTCGATGTCATTTTTTTGATACGGCTTTATTAAAACAGATGTTGAAGAACAGCTTGCCAGAAAAAGACTAATTATCAGAAAGTAAATTACTCGATAACTCTTTTTATTATAATTTCTCATACTTAAATAGAATATTGAAGGTTTCAAAGAATGATTGAAAGCATTTTATCTAAATTATCTGAGGTTTCAGAAAGGTATCTTGAGATAGAAAATCTCCTCAGTCAGCCTGATATTACTTCTAATCAAGAGAATTACATCAGATTATCCAAAGAATACTCTGAACTCTCTCCTATTGTTAAAGCTTTTAAAGAATATGAACAAAGCGAATCTTCTTTAGATGAAGCAAGACAGCTGGTTAAGGATGGAGATCCTGACATAAGGGAGATGGCTGAAATTGAAATTGAAGATTTAACAACTTCTATTCAAGCCTTAGAAATAGAAATAAAAAGATTATTACTTCCGAAAGATCCAGATGATTCGAAAGATGTTTTTTTAGAAGTTAGGGCAGGTGCCGGAGGAGACGAAGCTGCGCTGTTTGCGGGCGATTTATTTAGAATGTATTCAAGGCTGTCTGAAAGAAATAATTGGAATATGGATGTTGTAAGCATTAGAGAAGGAGATCATGGTGGATACAAAGAGTTAGTTACCAGGATAGAGGGGAATGATGTTTACAAGCAGCTAAAATTTGAAGCGGGAGTTCATAGAGTTCAAAGGGTTCCAGCTACCGAATCTCAAGGAAGGGTCCACACTTCGGCTTGTTCTGTTGCAGTTCTTCCTGAGATGGACGAGATAGACGAAATAAATATAGATAAAAACGATCTTCGCGTAGATACGTATAGAGCTTCTGGGGCAGGAGGGCAGCACGTAAACAAAACAGATTCTGCTGTTAGGTTAACTCATATCCCTACAGGAATTGTTGTGGAATGCCAAGATGGTCGTTCGCAACACAAAAACAAGGAAAAGGCATTATCTTTATTGCAATCCAAGCTATTAGAAGCAGAAAGAGAAAAAAAAGATTCAGAGCAGGCAGAAAACAGAAGGGTGATGGTTGGTTCTGGAGATAGATCTGAAAAAATAAGGACTTATAATTTTCCTCAAAACAGAATTACTGATCATCGGATAGAGATGTCAGTTCACAATCTGCCTGCTTTCTTAGATGGTGATATGGAAGAAATGATTTCTTCATTGCTAGAAGAAAATCAAGCTAGAGCTTTAGCAGATTTAGAATCTAAGAATTAATGAGTGGAGAGAACTCTCTGGAGCTTATATATCAGCTCTCAAAGAAGAACCTAGACCAATACTGCTCTAAGCAAGATGTCGAGTTATTGGTATTACATATCTTAGGTATCAACAGGAATGTTCTTTATAGAGAAGATCCTTCTTTAACTGAAAATCAATCAATAATGCTTAAATATTTTATTAAAAGAAGAAATTTAGGAGAGCCTCTAGCCTATATTATAGGTAATAAGGGGTTTTGGAATCTTGAACTTTTTGTTGATGAAAATGTTTTGGTTCCAAGGCCAGAGACCGAATTATTGGTTGAAAGAATATTATCTCTTTATAATTTAAGCCCTTTAAGGTTGCTAGATTTAGGTACAGGAAGCGGAGCTATTGGATTGTCTTTGATTTCAGAAAGGCCATCTTGGGAGGTTTATTGTTCTGATTTATCTTTTAAAGCTTTGAAAGTTACTCAAGAAAATAAAAATAATAATAAAATGAATGTTCATTTAATTAATGCGGACTGGTTAAGTGCATTTAGTATCAATTCCTTTGATGTAATAGTTTCTAACCCTCCTTATGTTGATCAAAACGATAAAAGGTTGTTTGAAGACGGAGTTTCATTTGAGCCTATGGAAGCTTTGGTTGCCGAAGAAAGAGGTTTAAAGGACGTACAACATATTATCAGGCATGCTAAAGATTACCTAAGAGATAGTGGCTGTCTTTTAGTTGAGCACGCCCCAGAACAGTCAAAAGATGTGATTGATCTTTTTAACGATTATTCATACTCAAGCATAAGACAGTTTCAAGATTTGAATGGAGATGATAGGGTTTCTTTTGGAAAAATCGTTTAAAAATGAAAAAAGGTTATATTGAAGGTTATTACGGAAGGCTTTTCTCTAAAGAAGAAAGAGAGATGGTTGTTAACCATATGGGTAATCTAAAAATGGATTTTTATATCTACGGACCTAAAGAAGATCCTTACCATAGGCTTAATTGGCAGAAACTATACCCTAAGAAACAATGTAACGAATTGAAGGCTTTTCTAAGGTCTTCCAATAAAAATAAAATAAAGCCAGTATTTGCTTTATCTCCAGGAATGAGCATGGATTCAGGCTCAACAAAGGATATAAGAAGTCTTACGAATAAGATTAATCAAGCCAAGAAACTAGGTTTTAGGCATTTCGCTATTTTTTTTGATGATTTAGATCAAAAAAAGGATCAAAATTTGGCTTCTTCCCATGCAGAAATCCTCGAACTAGTTTCTAAATTGCTTAAAAACCTTAAAGGCTCTTCTTTAATGTTTTGTCCCACAATCTATTGCAATAGCTTTGCTAAAGGAGATTTATTGAATAATGATTACCTTCTAGGACTGGCTTCAAAAGTTCATAAAAGCATACCTTTGCTTTGGACAGGCAGAGAAGTCGTGAGTTCAAATATTAAAGACACAGACATATCTTCATTAAAGAATATTTTTAAGAATCCAGTCATCATTTGGGATAATTATTATGCAAACGATTACTGCACTAATAAGTTTTTTATTGGCTCGTATTCCGGTAGGTCCGTCTCGAAAAAAACAATTTCAGCAATTGGAATGAACCCAACTGGCATGGCAATTACTGATTGTATTATTTTGGATAGGTTCGTATTGAAAAAAAGTACTTCTGAAGTATTGCAAGACTACGGAATACCAAGATCTTTTATGAAGATCTTTCCTTACTTTAATGGCCCATTTAAGAATTCAAGTAAAAAGTTAGACCTTAAAACAATTGAAAGTATACAAAAAGCAGAAAAAGAACTCTGTATTGATTGGAAAAGCGATTTGCAATTGGAATGGTCTCAGCATCTCTGGAGGTTTTTTGGAGATTTACATCTTTTAAAAAAGAGAATTAAAAAAGAAAATAAAAAGAAGCTTGAAGAGTTTGTGAAGCGCAGATATTCTGAACCGCTTTCTCAGCAATTATTAGATGAATAGGAGATAAAATATGTTAGGAAATATGATGAACAATCAGCTTCTTATTTCAGGAGTTATTGAGCATGCTGAAAAATATCATAGTGATGCCGAAATAGTTTCAAGAACGGTTGAAGGCCCTATACACAGATACACTTATTCAGATGCAGCTAAGAGGTCAAGAAAACTGGCTAATGCATTAGTCAATTTAGGTCTAAAAGAAGGTGACACCGTTGGCACTTTAGCTTGGAATACATTCAGGCATTTCGAATTGTATTTTGGAGTTTCTGGGATTGGCTGTGTGGTTAATACTGTTAACCCTAGATTATTTCCGGAACAATTAACCTACATTATTAATCATGCTGAAAATCAATATCTTTTTATAGATCTATCTTTTGTAGAGTTGGTTGAATCTCTAGAATCGACCTTTGATAGTGTTAAAGGATTTATTGTCTTAACAGACAAAGAAAATATGCCGGATACAAGCTTAAAAAATGCTTTATGTTATGAAGATCTAATTGAAAAAGAATCAGAAGAATTTGAATGGCCTGAGTTTGATGAAAATACTGCTTCAAGCCTTTGTTATACATCTGGAACTACTGGGAACCCTAAAGGAGTTTTATATTCTCATAGATCAACCATTCTTCATACATGGATAGTAAGTTCTGGAAATGTAGCAAAAGTTTCTAGCTCTTCTTCAATTCTTCCTGTAGTACCGATGTTTCATGTCAACGCATGGGGTATACCTTATGCGGGAGCCATGTTTGGAGCTAAGTTAGTTTTTCCTGGTCCTGCTTTAGACGGTGCCTCAATTTATGAACTAATAGATTCTGAGAAACCTGACCTATTAATGGGAGTTCCGACTGTGTGGTTAGGTTTGTTGCAATATTTAAATGAAACAAACCAGACCTTAGACTGTGTGGACACGGCTTTGGTTGGAGGCTCTGCAGCTCCTAGAGCTATGATTCAAGAATTTGAAGAAAAACATGATGTGTTTCTTATGCATGGTTGGGGAATGACTGAAATGAGTCCTTTGGGGACTGCCACTGTTAAAACTAAAGAAATGGAAAGCATGGATATAGAGGCTAGGTATGATCTGCAGCAAAGGCAAGGAAAGGCGTTCTTTGGTGTAGACATGACTATCGCGGATGATGATGGTAATGAACTTCCGCAGGATGGAGTTGCGTTTGGAAGATTGTTAGTAAAAGGCCCAACTATTGTTGATACTTATTTTAAAAGCAATGAGAGTGCTAAGGATGAGAATGGATGGTTTGATACTGGTGATGTTGCAAAAATCCATCCGGAAGGATACATGGAAATTGTTGATAGAAGTAAGGATGTTATCAAATCAGGTGGAGAATGGATAAGTTCTATAGACCTTGAGAATGCAGCAGTAGGGCATCCAGGAGTTGCAGAAGCCTGTGTTATAGGTGTTTTGCACGCCAAATGGGATGAAAGGCCTTTGCTTCTCATTGTTAAAGCTAATAATGAAGATCCTTCTAAAGAAGACATAAATAAATATCTAGAAGATAAGGTTGCTAAATGGTGGCTTCCAGATGACATAGTGTTTGTAGAGGAACTTCCACATACAGCAACAGGAAAGCTCTTAAAAACAGGTTTAAGAGAAGACTACAAGAGTCATTTAATTAATAAATAGGAGAAGGATATGATTGGTTTAGTTCCAGCAGAAAATTTATCAGATTATGTAGGAAAGGAGATTGGTTCTTCAGAATGGTTTCAAGTTGATCAAGATAGGATTAATCAATTTGCTGATGCAACTCTAGATCATCAGTTTATTCATGTGGATTCAGAAAAAGCTACGCCTTTATTTGGCTCAACAATTGCTCATGGATTTTTATCTTTATCTTTGATTCCGCATCTAACAGCTCAAGCTGTACTTGCTCCAGAAAATCTAAAACATGTTTTTAATTATGGATTGGATAAAGTTAGGTTTGTTAACCCTGTTAATGTTGGCTCTAAGGTAAGAACTCATAGCAAAGTTATATCCGTGGACGACAAAGGTGATGGTCGTTACCTGATGAAAACAGAAGTAGTGATGGAAATTGAAGGACAAGAGAAACCCGCCTATGTTGCGGAAACCCTGTCTATGTTTATAACCTAATTGAATATATAAGTGTATGGCTTAATCCCCGTCTAGGCTCAAAGACAGGGCAGTTAAAAGAGCAATAAGTAATCTTAGAGAAAATAAGAAAGACAGAAAAGCAATTCTTAATGATTATGTCAATATGCTTAATTTGCATTTACAAGATAGATTATTCTTTTAATTTTTTCTTTAAAATCTCATTTACTTGAGAAGGGTTAGCTTTGCCTTGTGACTCTTTCATCACTTGCCCAACAAAGAATCCAAATAGTCTATCTTTTCCTGAAAGATATTGTTGTAGTTGCCCTGGGTTTTCATTAATTACTTTACTTACCATGGTCTCAATTTCAGATAAATCAGTAACCTGTTGAAGTCCTTCTTTTTCAATGATGGCATCTATTTCATTGCCGGTAGACCACATCTTTTCAAACACATCTTTAGCTATTTTTCCTGAGATAGTAGAATCTTCTATTCTTTTAATAAGCAGACCTAACTGTTTAGCAGAGACCTTAGAATTTAGGATATTTAAGTTTTCTTTATTCAATTCTGCAGAAAGTTCTCCCATAATCCAATTAGCTGAAAGTTTAGCTGATTTAGACTCGTCAGCTACTGTTTCAAAGAAATTAGCTAAGTCCTTATCCGAAGCTAGGAGTGAAGAGTCATATTCGCTAAGACCATATTCTTTAATGAATCTTAGCTTCTTTTCAGTAGGCATTTCAGGCATATCTTCATGGATTTCTTTAATAAATGAATCCTCTAAGACGACAGGTAATAGATCAGGTTCAGGAAAATACCTGTAATCGTTCGCGTACTCTTTAGTTCTCATGGGTCTAGTGGTGTTTGCTTGAGAGTCATAAAGTCTAGTTTCTTGAGTAATTGTGTTCCCGGATTCTATTTCGCTAATCTGCCTTTCAATTTCATACTGAATTGCTTTTTCAACAAATCTGAATGAATTGACATTTTTAGTCTCTGTTCTAGTTCCTAATTCTTTAGAACCTAACTTTCTTACTGAAACATTTGCATCACATCTCATAGACCCTTCCGCCATATTTCCATCAGAAATCTCAAGATATCTGATAATTGAGTGGATTGATTTTAAGTAAGCTATGGCTTCTTTAGGGGAACTAATATCAGGTTCTGACACAATTTCAATAAGAGGAGTTCCTGATCTATTTAAATCTATTCCTGATTGACCTTCAAAATCTTCATGTAAGGACTTGCCGGCGTCCTCTTCTAAATGAGCCCTTGTTACTCCAATTCTTTTTGAAGTTCCGTCTTCTAACTCAATATCTAAAAACCCTCCTTCAACAATGGGTTTATCCATTTGACTAATTTGGTATCCTTTTGGGAGATCAGGGTAAAAGTAATTTTTTCTTGCAAAGCTTGTTGGACTATTGATGTTTGCGTTTAAGGCCTTACCAAGTTTAACGGCCATCTTAAGTACCTCTTCATTGAGAACAGGCAAAACCCCAGGGAGAGCAAGATCAATATTGCAAGCCTGAGTATTTGGGAGTGCTCCAAAATTTGTACTTGCACCAGAAAATAGCTTTGAATTGGTTGCAAGTTGAACATGAATTTCTAATCCTATTACTGCTTCCCAAGATTCGTTATAAATAGTCATTATCAAACCTCAGGGAATTTATTATGCCAATCAGTAACCTTTTGGAACTGATGTGCTGCTTGAAGCAGCTTAGCTTCTTGTAATGAATTTCCAACAAGTTGGACTCCTAGAGGCAATCCATCGTGATTTCCGCAAGGGAAAGATATTCCAGGTAGTCCAGCAAGATTAGCTGGAATAGTAAATATATCTTGCAAATACATCTCTATAGGGTCATTGCTCTTTTCACCAGATTTAAAAGAAGTGCCAGGTGTAGTGGGGGATAAAATTACATCAACAGACTCAAAAGCTTTCGAGAAGTCATTAGCTACCAATCTTCTACATTTCTGTGCTTTTAAGTAGTAGGCGTCGTAATAGCCTGCTGATAGAGCATAGGTTCCAATTAAAACTCTTCTTTTAACTTCAGAACCAAAACCTTCTTCTCGGGTCCTCATGTATAAATCTTCTATATCTTTAGGGTCTTCACATCTATACCCATATCTAACACCATCATATCTTGATAGGTTTGCTGAGCATTCTGCAGGGGCTATGATGTAATAGACTGGAAGAGATAAATCAACGTTTGGTAAAGAAATTTCATGAATCTCAGCACCTAAATTTTTATAAGTTTCTATTGCTTCTTTTGTTGAAGACTCAACATATTCCGGAAGGTCTCGTTCAAAAAATTCCTTTGGTAGACCTATTTTTATGCCATTTATAGAAGAGTCTATACTATCCAAGAAGCTAGGAACTTCTTCTTTCAGACTGGTTGAATCTTTAGGATCATGCCCTGACATTGATTCAAGGAGAATTGCAGAGTCTTCCGCAGACCTAGCTAAAACACCACCTTGATCTAAACTAGAGGCAAAAGCAATCATTCCATAACGAGAAACTCTCCCATATGTAGGCTTTATACCTGTTAAGCCACAAAGAGCTGCAGGCTGCCTTATAGATCCACCTGTATCTGTTGCAGTAGCAGCTGAAGCTAATTGAGCTGAGACGCATGCCGCAGAACCTCCGGAAGATCCCCCAGGTACATACTCCTTGTTCCAGGGGTTTTTTACAGGACCAAAAAAGCTCGTTTCATTAGAAGATCCCATCGCAAATTCATCCATATTGGTTTTTCCTAGAATCACAACACCTTCAGAAGATAATTTATTAACAACCGTAGAAGAATACGGTGCTTTAAAATTTGATAACATTTTTGAGCCGCAAGTTGTTAAAACATCTTCAGTACAAAAGATATCTTTATGAGCAATAGGTATACCATCCAGCGGCAAAGCTTTACTGGACTTATATCTTTCATCAGATAGTGCAGCCTGTTGAAGTGCTAAGTCTGCTGTCACCGTTATATAACTGTTTAAGTCTTTATCTAAATTTGAAATTCTATTTAAATAATGTTCAGTTAGCTCAGTAGAAGAAAATGAACCTTCTATTAATCCGTTTAATTGCTCTTTTAGAGACAGTTCATGAAGCTTCATCTTCTAACTATCTCCTTCAATGACTTTAGGAACTAAAAAAAGTCCAGATTTAACCGATGGGGCCGTTTCTTGTAGCTTTTCTCTTTGGTCTTCTTCAGTAATTTCATCAGGTCTTGTCGGTTGAGATAAGTTAAGTGGATGAGACATAGCTTCAATTTCAGTTGTGTCTACTGAATTAAGCTTATTAAATAAGTTTAATATCTTCTCAAGTTCACCTTTCAAAGAAGGGAGCAACTCATCGTTTATATTGATACGAGCTAGATAAGCTATTTCTTTTAACTCTTTATCGCTTAAGGCCATATGTCATTGTAATATTTTCTATGAAAAAAGGTGCGTAATGTAGCACATTGTAGCTTGCTCAAAAACACTGCTATTGTTAGAGTTATGGATTGTTTATTTATCCACTAATTATCTTATAGAGTAATATTTAATGCTAAAGCGATTAAGAGGGAAGTTTTCTAATGATTTATCTATAGATTTAGGCACTGCGAATACGTTGGTGTACGTCAAAGATAAGGGCGTTGTTCTGGATGAGCCTTCGGTTGTAGCAATTAGAGACAATGCAGGGCAAAAAACCGTTGTTGCTGTTGGTGCTGAAGCAAAAAAGATGCTTGGAAGGACTCCAGGGAACATCACAGCGATTAGGCCTCTTAAAGATGGGGTTATAGCAGATTTCCAAGTCACTGAAGAAATGCTTAAGCATTTCGTTCAAAGGGTTCATGAAGGTAGTTTTGTGCGTCCAAGCCCTAGAATCTTGGTTTGTGTCCCTTGTCAATCAACTCAAGTAGAAAGAAGGGCCATACGAGAGTCTGTTTTAAAGGCAGGTGCAAGAGAAGCGCGCTTAATAGAAGAGCCAATGGCTGCAGCTATAGGTGCAGGATTACCTATTGAAGAAGCAACTGGATCTATGGTGGTAGATATTGGTGGTGGAACTACTGAAGTTGCTATTTTAGCTTTAAACGGTGTTGTTTATTCTAACTCACTGAAAACCGGTGGAGATAAGCTAGATGAATCTATAATTTCTTATGTAAGAAGAAATCAAGGCGTTCTGCTAGGAGATGCTACTGCGGAGAAAGTAAAACATGTCATTGGAACAGCTTCTCCAGACACTGAAGTTATGGAAATGGAAGTTAGAGGTAGAAATCTTGCTGAAGGGATACCAATTACTTTTACTATGAATAGCAAGCAAGTTTATGATGCTATGCTTGAGCCTTTGTCTGCAATTGTCCAGGCTATAAGAACTTGTCTAGAAGCTTCTCCTCCAGAGTTGAGCGCAGATATAAGCGAAAGAGGTATAGTCCTAACAGGAGGCGGGGCAATGTTAAAAGACCTTGATATCTTAATCTCTAGCCAAACAGGCCTTCCAGTAATTGTTGCCGAAGATCCATTAACCTGTGTAGCTAGAGGTGGAGGAAGTGCCCTAGAAATCATGGATAAATACGATATAGATTTATTATCAACTGAATAATTTATTTAAAAGATTTTCACATACGCTTGTCTTGGGTATTATTGAATGATGCCTAAAAGAGAGTATAAAGTTTCATACATTAGCAGCGAAGCAATCTTTGCTGTTCCTGCTATGAAGCCTTCAAAGGTTATTTTGGCTATGCTTCTTTGTTTTACTTTGATGTTATCAGATATCTACTTTGGAGCTTCTTCAAAAATTAGGACCTATGCTCATGATGTATTTATGCCTTTAAGTGCTTTAGTAAACCTGCCTTTAAACTTAATAAGTAAGTCTGGAGATGTTTTTAAAACAAGATATACATTAAGAAAAGAGCTAGATGAATTTCAGATTGAAAATAAAAAGCTAAGGGTTACAAATCAATTCCTTGAAAAGGTTTCTAAAGAAAATGAAGAATTAAATAGACTTTGGTCTTCAGCCAGATTGAACCTAAACAATTACTCTTTAGTAAAAAAAAGAACTATATCTTCGAATGAGTTCCAGCCATTATTAATAGTAGATATAAGTTCTGATAGCTCAATAGATTTAAATGATTCTTTAATAACTGACAAAGGCCTTATAGGGAGAGTAATTGCTTCAAGCAAATACAGTGCAGAAGTTATGTTGTTGCATGATGTCAGGTCCTTTGTACCTGTAATTTCTGAAAAGTCTAAGCTTCATGCAAATATAAAGGGAGGAGGTTTAGGTAGGAGTGGAAAATTACAATATGTGAAAAAGACTGCAGCTTATGAATTAGGAGAGAAAGTTTATAGCTCTGGTATAGCCGATACATTCCCAGAAGGAGTTTATGTAGGAGAGATTGTCTCCATAAAAGATTTATCCGATAGTGAATTTTTAGAAGTTGAAATCTCTTTCTTACAATCTCCTCTTAATCAAGACTTTTATTTTGTTTACGAGAATGAATAGAGAGTCTAAAAATCAATTTTTAATCTATTTAACGCTTTGTTTGTCTTTGTTATTAGATGTTTACGTCTTTCCTGTTAGCTTTATGGCCATCAAGCCTTCTTTAGTTCTGTTGGCCTTAATATATTGGAATATGGCTTTACCGGATAGAGTGGGGATAGCTGCGGCATTATTATTTGGAACATTGATAGACTTATTAGAAGGATCTTTGCTTGGATTGCATGGAACCCTTTTCCTTCTGATAACTTATATGTGCCAAAGATTTTTTTATCAATTTAGAGTTTCAGGACTTTGGCAGCAATCAATAATTATTTTCTTTTTATGTATTTTATACAAACAAATATTAGCTTTAGACCTTCTTAATGTTAATGAAAGTCAAACGAATTTGTCAGATGTTTTATATTTTACTCATTCGCTCTTGTTTGCATTATTCTCAGCCTTATTATGGTCTCCTGTACTACTAATTCTTAGGTATTATCGAAGAAGGTGGATTAAAATTTAACTAACGTGAAAAGGTATATTTTCATTTTCTTTTCAGCGCCTGCATTATTAGTAGGATTAGTTTTGTTACTCTCATTTTTTTTGATTTCTGAAAATGGGTTGAATTTTGTTAGTAAATTTAGTCAAGACTATCAAATAGACTTTGAAGTAAGAGACTCTCGTTGGCACCCTTATCAGCCTTCTATCACATTAAATTCATTTGTTCTTAAAAACTCTAATAAAGAGGCAGTTCTAGAAATGAACGACCTACATCTAGAATTTGATTTAATAGGCCTTCTTATTGGAAGGCCAATCAGTGCATTGCATGCCAAAAATACAATTTTATATACAGGAAATAATGTAGATACTAATACACAATACTCATCTTATTTTGCCACTACACTTCTATCAGCCAAGAATTTACTAATTGAGAACTTTGTTTTAAAACTAAAACAAAATGATATTCCTCTTCTATCAGGCAATTTAATAATTCAAATATCTCAACAAGACGCAAAGGCTAGATTTTATACGGAAAACATTGAAGGTGGGTTCTTAGATATAAAGATAAACTCTAGTTATAACTCCGTCTCATCTAATTCTTATAAAGGCTTCTTAGAAACTAATAATTTCGAAGTGAATAATGAGATGCTCTCTGCTTTTTGTTTTGACTGTAGTAATGATTTTAAGATTGATAGTAAATTCTGGTTTTCTTTCGTAGATAGTAAATTAGTCTCCTTTGAAGGAGAGACTGAACTGCAATTTCAAAAGATGTTAGGGTTTATTGACAACCTAAAAACAAAAATAAGATTAGAAGACCCAACAATTAATTTATTTAAATTATCCTCATACATAAATAAAGACAAGCAATTGATTGCTCCTGATGCCTTTATTTCACTTAATGAATGGAATCCTAAAGTAATTATTCCTCAAATAGATCTCCAAAGTAGTTTTTTATTAAAGCTTGTGTCTTCTCAATTTAAGTCTATTAAAAACATAAATTTAAAAGGAAGAATTAGTGATGTTCTAATTAACTTAGATTCGTTTTCGTTGAGTTCATTAAATGGAAATTTTAACGAAATAAGCTTTCAAAAAGAACAAAGTATATTAAAGGGATTAAAGGGCTCTTTTATTGTTATTGACAATAAATCAAAAGTGTTAATTGACTCTCCTTATGTTGAATTAAACCTAAGCAATACTCTAGATGAACCTTTAGTATTTAATGAGTTATACGCAGATCTTCTCATTGATGTTGTTGATGGGAAACTCCTATTATCAAGTAAAAATTTAGAAGCGGTATTCAATAAAAATTTGATTATAGGAAGTGTAAAGATAAAGCCGTCTCCTTATGATAATTCGGGAGATATTTCTACTTCTCTAATAGCTACTGGTATGAGTTATGATGATGCTTTTTCTTTATTTCCAAATTTATACTACACAAGCAATACTAAAGATTTCCTTAAGAAATCTATTTCATGTGGAATCATTCAAGAATTGGGTTTAATTTATAGGGGTCCTATTAATAATAAATTCAAGCACTCAACCTCTTCTTTTCAATTAAAAGGAACTCTTAAAGATTCCTGTTTAGATATTTATGGATCATCTATAAGAGATATTAGTATTTTATCTGTCATAAATAATGATTCTTTTAAAGGAGAAATATTTAAAGGAGATATTTACGGTTCTGTCATTGAAGCTAATATAGAAACCAATAAACAAGATGATTTCTTTCAGATAGAAGTTGAAGGGAGTTCGTCTGGGCCTCTTTATTCAATTGTTCAATTAATAGACAATCAGTCTAACTCAAGTTTTTCTTCTAATATTTCAGGAGAACACGATACTAACTTTTCTTTTATTTCTCCTCTTTCAAATTCGATTGGCTTACTAAGCAAAGGTGCCGAGTTAAGATTGAATACCAAAGTAAAAAATGGCAGTTACATTAATAAATCCAGTCCTTTCATTGTTGAGAAAGTATTTTCTTCAATAGATTACGACAGCCTAGATGGAGTTAAAGAAGGATTTCTTTCTTTTAAATATAATTCTGAACCAATTAGACTAAATATAAAAGGACCTTCTCAAAAAGGAAAGCCTCATACTTTGTTAGTAGGTGAAGAAAATCTATCCGTTAAAAACTTAATTCCTTATGCTTCTTTAAAACGCTTTGTAAAAGGATCTTCTACATTCAATATTGAACTTAAATTACCTGCTTTTACTAGAGGGGCAATGTTTATTAGCCCTGAATTAAGTATTGAGTCAAGTCTAAAGGGAATTGAATTGTCTTTAGCTGAGCCATTCGTAAAGACTAAGAATAAGCAGGTCAGTTTTAACCTTAGTTATTTCCCTATTAATAGCGCTGATAGCTCTCAAATAGTTTTTAAGTATGGAGATATATTAAGGGGTAAGGTTAATTTATTGGAAGAATCGTATGAAGGGTTCTTAATCGCAGGAAGGAAAAAGCAAAGTATTACTATTGAGAAGAATAAATTATTACTGATTGGCGATCTGAATAAATTAGATCTAGGAAAACTAATCAATTCTGGTACTTTCATCTCTGATCAAGCTGAAGGAAATTTCTTTATAAAGAGTTTGAATGTAGCAGAGACTAGTTTCTCGAATCTTACTTTATCTAACACAAGGTACACTTCTCTTCTTAATGATAAAGGAAACGAGATTAGGTTTGAGAACTCTGATGTTACTGGCACTTTTACAATTCCTAAGGATAAACAAAGAGATTTATCTATTCAATTAGACTTTATTAAATTAAATCAATCTAAAGAAACTTCTCAGCAAAGTTTTCTAACTCTATTTAATAATATAAATACGACTATAGAATTTAAAACAGATGCGCTCATTTTTAACTCTACGGATTATGGAAATTGGAAGTTTCTTGTTGTTCCTAATAACAATGCTTTAAGTTTGATAAATATGGAAGGAAAGTACGGGAAGTGGGGCCTCAAAAGAAACAAAGAAAATAACTCAACACTGGAAATAATAAAAACTCCATTAGGTTGGGCCTCTTCATTGGAAACGCAAATTTATTCTGGTTCGCCGGAGAAAGGTTTTAAGCAAATTGGATTAGAGCCTAATTTTGAGTTAGATAAAGTTAGCCTCTTTACTGACATAAGATGGAGTTCTTTGCCTTGGAACTTTAATTACAGTTCATTTGTTGGAGAAATTTCTTTTGAATTAGACGACCTTACTATTGAAAATGATGAAAATATTGAGATGCCTAACAACTTTCTAAGATTGATTAATATATTTAACATAACTGATTCTTTTGAGAAAGTAACAAATCTTGATTTTAGAAAATTATATAAAAGAGGCTTCAGCGCCGATAACGTCAAAGGTTCTATAAAGATAAGGCCTAACAGCCTAGAAATCAATGACCCTATTATATTTACAAGTGGTTCTAGCGAATTCAGATGGAAAGGCACGATAAGCAGAGCCAGCGAAGGTAGAGTAGGAGATATTGACCTTGAGGTTATTATGACATTACCTTTAAGAGAATACCTTCCTGCTTATGCACTCATATTGGGAGGTCCTATTACAGCAGGAGTTGTCTATATAGCTGGTAAGGCTTTTGAAAGAAATCTTGATAAGTTAAGTTCAGGAAAATGGTTGGTCACTGGGTCTATTGATAATCCAAAGACTGACTTTCAAGGATGGTTTGAGAAAGAGTCTAAGTAAATAGTAATGTAAATTTTTTTGAGATTTATACCTTTCTTATTCTGGAAGACTCATAACCCGACTCAATTCTATACTTCGTTACTGTCCTCCTAGCTAAGAAGATCGAATAATCTTTTGATAAACAATTTTTTATAAGCTCGTCACTTAAAGGTCTCTTTTTATCTTCTTCACTAATAAGATCCCCTATATATCGTATGAGCTGTTTTGGAGTTACATCTTCTCCTTTTGCATAAATATTAACTCTTTTTTGCAGTATATTTTTCAGTAAGATTAATTTATCTGGAAATTGGATATATTTATTATTAACAATCCTTGAAACTGTAGATTCGCTTATTTGTAGAGACTTTGCTATCTCTTTTATAGATAAGGGCCTTTTACTAGACTCTTTGCTAAGAAAATCAGACTGAATGCTTACTATATATTGAGCAACTACTAAAAGGGTTTGCTGTCTTCTCTCAAGGCCTCTTAAGAATGATTTAGCTTCATGATTTTTATCAATCTTTTCAGAACCAATCTTATCTCTAATTCTTTGGATAAGCTCTTTAGGCATGAAGTTATCGTTTAGTGACACATGCCAATTTCTATTTTCGTACAAAGCTATTAAATCCGGTCTAATGTAAGATTCATTATTCGAACCAAAATTTAATCCAGGATCAAAATTTAGAATCTTTATGTTCCTTCTTGTTTTTTGGTCAAGATCTTCTAATGCAACTTTTTCTTCAAGTAGTAATTTAAGAGCATGATTTAACCCAATGCCTTCTTCTTGGCTTATATCTAGGCAGTTAATTTGAACCTTTAAAGATTCAAAGATAGATCTATAGCCACAGCCCGGCGGGTCAAAATGTTGTATTTCTTTTAAAACCTTTTCTATCTCTTTGGTACTTATAGTTAAATTAAAATCTTCTTCAACAATCTTCGTAATATCCTGAAAATCTATTTCAGGCTCTAATCTTCCATTTTCTTGTATCGAATCGATTAGATATTCGCCTATTAACATTTCAAAATCTTTTAAGTTAGAAATCATTAATTGTTCAATCAATTTCTCTTTTAGATTAATACTTGAATCAATAGGTATTTCAGCTAAATTATTTCCGGCTTGCGAATTAATAATATTTTTATATTTATCAATTAATAGCTCATCTTGGAAGAAAGCTATTTTTTTATCTTCTTTATCATTACAAAACTCTAAAATTAAATCCTCTAACTTAGATCTGATTTCAAACCCGCTGAGGGATAAGAGCTTTATTTGATTCTGAAGATTTACAGTTAAGCTTAAAGATAACTTTTGCTTTTGTTTGAGACTTTGCTTCACTTTAGTCTATAAAATCATTGCCTAGATAGACCTCTTTAACCAAAGGATCAGTCCTAATATGTTCGGGTTTACCTTCAGCAATTATTTTACCTTGATTGATTATAAGAACATGGTTGCAGATTTGCATAGTATCTCTCACATTATGATCGCTTATAAGCACACCAATGTCTTTAGAGTTAAGTGTTTTAATACTTTGCTTTAATTCAGATACAGCAATAGGATCAATTCCAGCAAAAGGTTCATCAAGTAAAACAAATTTGGGATTAGATCCAAGAGAACGGGCAATCTCTGTTCTCCTTCTTTCGCCGCCAGACAGTTTAATGCCTAATGTATTAACAAAATCGTTTAGATCAAACTCTTCTACCAACCTATCTAGTTCCTTTTGAATAGATTTTTCATCTAGATCTTCTCTCTGTTGTAAGGCAGATAAAATATTTTCTTTAACAGTTAGTTTCCTAAAGATAGAAGGCTCTTGAGGTAGATAAGATAATCCAAGAAGGGACCTAGTAGAAATATTAGTGTTTCCTATATCGCTACCATCCATTTTGATGGTACCTGAATTACTGCTGAGCAAGCCTACTATCATATAAAACAGAGTTGTTTTTCCGGCTCCATTTGGGCCCAGTAATCCTACTGTAGAGCCAGATTCCATTTCAAAAGACACGGAATCTACAGCAACTTTCTCAGCATAAGTTTTTTTTAGTTCTGATACAGATAATTTCACGAGTTATTAAGGATCTTAGCATTTAGAGATTCTATAATTTCACCATTTCTTAAATTATAGAGTATATGGTCAGATAAAATCTTCATGTCTTTTTGTACGATTTCTGCGTTGCCTTTTAACAGAATTAAACCCTCATCAGGAGAGTATTCAATATGATCTGCCTTTCCATAGTTTGGCAATTCTTTTTCGTCTTTAGGGGTATGGCTAAAGTTTCCTTGAGAAAATGAAATATTATTATCGGTTTTATAGTTATTGCTTGTCTTAAAACTTGATGAACTGATTTCAAATCTGTTAGATTTCAGAATAGCTTTTTCGTTTGAAAGAATAGATTTAATTTTTAGATCAAGATCCAACTCATTTGTTTGTAGCAGGTAAGCATCATCGTTGATGAAATAGTTTATTTTTACATCACCAATAAAACGTATTATTTCTTTATCGGCGTTGAGCCAAGCCTTTTTAGCTTTAATCTTATTAATAAAACCATCTTCATTCTGTATTTCCAAGACAGCTTCATTTATTTCCATAAAGTTCTTAAATGGATTAAAAAAATCAGTTTCTATGTCCGAATAGCCCATCAAAGGATTCTGATAAATAATTGTTAGGAAAAGAAAACAGGAAGTTTTCATAGATTCATACTAATCCAGCTTCAATAAGGTCATGCATTCTTAGGATTCCAACTGGTTGTCCTTGATTATTAATTGCTACTAAGGAATAAATCTTACTTTTTTGCATGATTTCAATAGCTTGAATAGCTAAGTCTGAACATAAGATTGTTTTTACCTTGGTTGACATTACTTTAGAAATTTGAGTTGTTGATAGATCAGTGTTGTTGTTGATAGCTCTTCTTAAGTCTCCATCAGTAAATATTCCTTTTAGTTTAGATTTTTCTACAACTAAGGCTGATCCCAATCCTTTGGAGCTTATTTCAATTAGTGTTTTCGCTAATGAATCTATAGGCGACACTATTGGAAGTTCTTTCCCTTTTTTCATAATGTCTTCTACTCTAAGTATTAATCTTTTTCCTAATTTTCCTCCAGGATGAGATTTAGCAAAATCATCCGTTTTAAATTGTTTAGCCTCTAATAAAGCAACTGCAATAGCATCTCCTAAAGCAAGAGAAGCTGTCGTACTTGTCGTGGGAGCTAAGTCCAAAGGGCACGCTTCTTCAGAAATGCCAGTATCAATATTTTTATTGGAGCTAGTGGCAATGGTAGATTTTTTCGAACCAGTTATTGAAAAGAAATCGCATCCAACATTCTTTAGATAAGGAATAAGGTCTATGATTTCCTTACTTTCTCCTGAATGCGAAAAGATAATTATTTTGTCCGCTCTATTGATTCCTCCGATATCACCATGTAGTGCTTCTGCTGCATTAATGAAATTAGAAGGAGAGCCAGTGCTGGATAGTGTAGCGGATATTTTTTTTGCTATGTGTCCAGATTTTCCTACCCCTAATGTAACAATCTTGCCTTTTGTTTTTAATAGGCTATCGCAAACCTCATTGAACTCTTTTCCTAAAGAATTTGCTAGATTTTCTAAACCTTTAGATTCAATCCTAATGGTTTTACGGCCTATTTTAAGATGATTAGTTTTTTTCATTGTTTTTCTATAAGTTAGTATGCATATATTAATGAAACAAAGTAAGTACTTAAGAATAAAAGACTTAATAACAGGCTTGCCTTCCGTCCTTTTTTAGAAAGGCTAAGGATGTAAAACGAAAATATTGAAGTTATGCAAAATAATATAAGTAATAAATTGGACCAGTCAGAATAATTCCAACTCACACCCATTTCATTATTAGAAAATAACCCAGGTATAGCTAAAACACAGAGTCCGTTAAATATATTGGACCCTATTAATGTCCCTGCTACAGTTTCATATCTTCCTTTTAGAGCTAATGAAATTGAAGCAGCAATTTCAGGTAGACTAGTTCCGATTGCTAAAACAGTAAAGCCTATAAAGAGCTCTCCAAGATTAAAATTTTGTAGAATTAAGTTAGCTCCATTTGTAATCAGCCAAGCAGCTGAAACTAAAACTATCAAGGATAGGAATAACTTGAAAGAAATATTCTTTTCTTCAATAATTTCTTCAATAGATGATTCATTAGAATTTGTTTTATACCAATAGGAAATTACTCCTATTAAAGAGATTAATAAAATTACTGAAGATGTAACATTAAATGGATCCGTAGCGATGATAAGCCATACCAATAAGCTTGATAATAAAAGAATGATAAGATTTCTATATATAGTTGGATCTTGCTTAATCACTTGCTTTTTTAGAGAGACAACTAACAACATTGACCCAAAAACTAAAGATAAATTGGCGACATTAGAACCTACGACATTACCGATTATCATAGGTCCTCTATTCTGAAGAGCTGCAAAGAAAGTTGTTAACATCTCAGGAGCTGATGTTCCGAAAGCTATTACTGTAGAACCGATTAGGAACGGGGAAAATCCAAACTGTTTAGCTGCTATAACTGAGTACCTTTCTAATTTTTCAGCACTAGCCCAAATTAATAAGATTCCTGAAGTGATAGATAAGAATGCAATTGTCATAAGAGATTTCGATAAAACAATAAAGAGAGATAAAACGCAAGTGTTATAATAATGCTAAAACTAAACTTATTCATAATTATCTCCTATGACGCTTAATCCATTAAAGATAACCTTTCTTATATTTATCTCTTTGTTTGTAATAACAATTAATGGGCAAAGTTTCTCTGCACATGATTATGCCAATAGAGTTCACGCCAATATTATAGACGTTCTACACACGAAAGATGGACTCTTTACAGAAGATCCTGAAGCTTTTCTTGAAGAAATAAGTAAAGCTTTTGCCCCTATTGTAGACTTTGAGAGAATCTCTAGAAACGTTATGGGGAAGCATTTTAATAAAGCAACAAAAGAACAACAAATAGAGTTTTCTAAAGCTTTTAGAACAAGTTTACTTAATACTTACTCCAAAACTCTAATTGAATTTAAAGACGAAAAGATTGTAGTTCTACCTCCAAATGAAGGTTCTAATTCTTTAAACAAAACAAGAGTAGAGATAAAGATAATCACTTCTTCAAAGAGTTACCCAGGAGTCTACAGTATGTATTTAGATAAAAATAAAGAATGGAAAATAGTTAACATTGTTATAAACGGAATAAATCTTGGGTTGACTTTTAGAAGTCAATTTTACTCTCTTATGGAAAAGAATCAGAACAATATAGATGCTGTGATTAACGAGTGGGTGACTTCTCTGTAAGGCATGGATAAGTTATTAATTAAAGGGAAAAAGCCTCTATCTGGAGAAATATATGCCTCAGGAGCAAAAAATTCAGCTTTGCCTATACTTGCAGCCTCTTTGTTGTCTGACTCCCCTCTAACAGTAGGAAATTTACCCCATTTGAATGACGTAACAACGATGTTAGAGCTCTTGGGTTCTATGGGTGTAGACGTATTACTTAGTGACGATATGGAAGTTAGGGTTGATGCTTCTACAATAAAAAACCTCGATGCAAGATACGAGCTAGTAAAAACAATGAGAGCTTCTATATTGGTTCTGGGCCCCCTATTGGCTAAATACCAAAAGGCAACAGTTGCTTTGCCCGGAGGTTGTGCGATAGGTAGTAGGCCTGTGAATTTACATATTGAAGCAATGAGATTGATGGGAGCAGACATAAATATAGAAGATGGATACATTAGAGCCTCTGTAAAAGGGAGGTTAAAAGGAACCAAAATAATATTTGAACCCGTGAGTGTAACCGCAACAGAAAATGTGATTATGGCAGCTACCTTAGCAGAAGGAGAAACTGTTATTGAAAATGCGGCTAGGGAGCCAGAAGTCATTGATCTGGCCAACTGTTTAATTGGAATGGGAGCTAAGATTAAAGGAGCTGGAACAGATACCATTGTGGTTGAAGGAGTTAAATCCTTAATAGGAACTAGCTTTTCTGTTATGCCTGACAGAGTAGAGATAGGTACTTATTTAACGGCTGTAGCTATGACAGGAGGAAAAGTTAAGATCAAGTCTGCAAAACCAGAATACCTCTCTTCAGTAATAACTAAACTTGAATCTTGTGGAGCTGAAATAGAAAGTAGTGAAGACTGGATTCTAATTGAAATGAAAAAAGAAAGGCCAATCGCTACAAGCTTAACGACGGGACCTTATCCTTCTTTTCCAACTGATATGCAAGCTCAATTCGTTTCTTTAAATTCTATAGCAAAAGGAAATTCGACTGTGACGGAAACTGTATTTGAAAATAGATTTATGCACGTGCAAGAAATAGCCAGAATGGGAGGGAATATAACCTTAAAAGGTAATACAGCAGTCATACAAGGGATTAGTAAATTGAAAGGTGCACCGGTAATGGCAACTGACTTAAGGGCTTCGGCGAGCTTAGTTTTAGCTGGCCTTGTTGCAGAAGGATCAACAACTATTGATAGAATTTATCATATAGACAGAGGGTATGAGCGAATCGAAGAGAAGCTAAAATTATTAGGCGCTGACATCGAGAGAATTTCTTAATTAGCATGTCAATTAATAAGCAAGAATTAGTTCTAGCTCTTCCAAAGGGTAGAGTATTTGATGATTTGTTGCCTTTGTTGGAGGGAACCGAATTCGCTATTAAAGATAATCCTAAAAATACAAGAAAATTATTACTGAACACTAAGAGTAAATACGTAAGAGTGCTATTGATCAGAGGATGGGATGTACCTACATACGTTACGTCTGGCGCTGCAAACCTTGGCATCGTAGGAAAAGATATATTATTAGAAAAAGAATCAGAAGAATATATTGAATTATTAGATCTTGGGATAGGACAATGTAGATTGTCGCTTGCAGGAAAGAAAAATCTACTAGAGGGCTCTACTAGGATGAAAATTGCTACAAAGTATCCAAAGAGCTCTATAAGGTTCATGGAGTCAATAGGAATACAGTCTGAAATTATTTATTTACATGGTTCTCAGGAGATTGCGCCAGCTCTTAATTTATCAGATGCCATAATTGATCTTGTGGATAGCGGAAACACATTGAAAGAAAATGGATTATATGAAATTCAAGTAATAAGAGAAATTTCTACTCGATTGATAGCAAATAAAGCAGCATTGAAAACGAAATCCAGCATAGTCCAAGAAATAAAAGAAGTTCTTAGTTAATCTTATGTTTAAGAATGAATTGAATACATCCGACAAAGACTTTGATTCTGACTTGTCTAATTTTATTGACAATAGGGGTACTTTTGAAAGAGAAGTGGTTACTAAGGTAGCTGAAATAATCTCAGAAGTCGAAAGAAAAGGAGACCAGGCTCTTATAAGTCTAACTAAAGAACTAGACAGGCACCAGATTGAAGACTTCTTTATTTCAGATAATGAAATAGACGCATGTGTTAAGAATGTAGAGAAGGAGGTTTTATCAGCTCTAGAGTTTGCTTGTAAAAACATAATTGACTATCACTCAAGTTGTAGAGATTCTCTTCATTTGGAATTAAGTGAATCTCAAATTCATAGGAAATTTAGACCCATAAAAAGTGTATTGATGTACGTTCCGGGCGGAAAGGCTTCTTACCCTTCTTCTGTCTTAATGGCGGCTGGTCCAGCTATAGCTTGCAATATTAATGATTTATATTTAACTACCCCATGCATAGGTGGAGATTTAAATAATTTAACGATTGCAGCAGCCAAAATAGCCGGAATAAGAAAAATTGCCAAGCTGGGTGGTGCACAAGCTATAGCTGCCTTTGCTCTAGGGACAGAGTCAATTCCTGAAGTAGATAAGATAGTGGGTCCTGGCAATTCTTATGTCACTGAAGCAAAAAGACAGCTCTTTGGGAGGGTAGGAATTGACGGTATTGCCGGACCTTCAGAGATTCTGGTATTAGCTGATGAAACATCTTGCCCTGAGACGGTTGCATGGGATCTTATGGCGCAAGCAGAACATGACGAAGAAGCAAGCTCTATTTTATTGTGCTCTTCTGAAAAAGTTATTCAAGAGATTAAGGCAATAATTGATAGCCAAATAGATCGGCTAGAAAGAAGTGAGATAATTAGATCAGCTCTTAAAGAAAATGGTTTGATTATAAAGATAGACAGTCTTGACCAATCTTTAAGATTAATTAACATATTAGCACCAGAACACTTACACATAGCCTTTGCTAATAACAATAAGATCGATACCAGCCAAGTTGTTGCTGGAATAATCCTTGAAGGACCTGATTCAGCTGTGTCTTTATCTGATTATGTTTTAGGGCCAAGTCACATACTTCCTACTAATAGTTCTTCAAGATTTAGTTCGCCTTTGTCAGTGGAAGATTTTATGGTCAGTTCTAGTCATGTATCTCTTAAGTATGAAACTAATCCAGATCTCTACATTAAATACGTAGAAAATACTTCCATTATTGCTAGGGCAGAAGGGCTAACTGCGCATGCCATCTCCGTAGAAAAAAGAAGAAAGGTCTAATTTGATTGGCCAGAAGTAATTTCTATACTCAAGATCTGCTCCTCTCTCATAACTTCCAATAGGATTTTGTCGCCAGGTTTTGATCTTGCAAAAGTTTTGAAAAGATTCTCATAAGAAGAGACTGAACCATTGATTGATAAGATTAGATCTTCAGGCAGCAAACCAGCTTTATTAGATGGGCTTTGATCTATAACTTGAGTAACAACAAGCCTTCCATGCCTAAGCAAATTTTGTTGGTCAATACTAAAACCAAGCCATCCTCTTCTTACTTCACCATATTGTATTAAGTCACTAATTATATCTATAGCGTTAGAAGAAGGTATTGCTAATCCTATCCCTTCAGAACCACCAGAGCTTGTTCTGATAAGTGTATTAATTCCGATTAGTCTTCCATTTATATCTATTAAGGCTCCTCCTGAGTTTCCTTTATTAATAGAAGCATCAGTCTGTAAATAATTAGAGTAAGGGTTATCAAATTCTCTACCTGTAGCACTTATTATTCCCATACTTACTGATTGTCCTATTCCATAAGGGTTGCCAATTGCCAAGACAACATCACCTATTTTTACTTTATTTGAGTCTTCTATCTCTATAGAAGGGTATATCTCTTTCGAACTATTAATTTTTAGCACCGCAAGGTCTGTACCTCTATCAATTCCTATTATATTGGCCTTTAATTTTCTCCCATCAGACAGCTCTACAGTAACTTTTAGGTTTACATCTCCAATTACATGTTGGTTAGTTAATATGTATCCATCAGAACTAAATAGGACCCCAGAACCAAGACTTGTTTTAACTTGTTTTTTCCTATTTCCAAATATTGAATCAAATCTTCGCGAGGAATTTATTGACCTTCTATTAATAAGTTGATCGCTATAAATATTTACTACAGCAGGAGAGGCTTTTGCAATTGCCTCATTATAAGAAGATTGAATAAGCGCCTGACCCTCACCTATTTCTTTTTCAAATTTAAAAAAATCAAATATATAAATTAAAAGAATTCCAAAAAAGATCCCTATAAGAAAGGAAAAAGTCAGCTTGTAGATTAATTTTTTTTCGTTAAGAATCATAGATAAGAAGTTAATTTAACTAAATAACTCTTAAAAGGATATTATTTGTGCAATCTTAATATAAATATCGGTAGAATTTTTAAACTTCTAGTTGAATAAGAGGTTTGTAAGCATTAAAATGCGCGCGCTTATAAGATTATTACCTATACATACTTTATCTTAGGCGTATCAAATGAATACACAAAGCTTTAAACAATCTGACATAAAAGAATCTTGGGTTTTGTTGGACGCAAAAGACAAGACACTAGGGAGATTTGCCACCAAGATAGCAGTTATACTTTCTGGAAAAAATAAACCTGAATATACCCCAAATGCTGATATGGGAGATTATGTGGTAGTTGTTAACGCAAAAGATATTAAGGTAACTGGAAATAAGATTGATCAAAAAAAATATTATAGACATACAGGTTATCCTGGAGGAATTAAATCTAGGCCTTTAAGTGAAGCGATTGAGAATAATGCTAGTGAGGTATTAAAGGGCGCAGTAAAAGGTATGCTACCTAAAAGCAAACTTGGGCGTAAAATGTTTACGAAATTGAAAGTATATGATAATTCAGAGCACCCACATACAGCTCAGAGTCCCGAATTAATGGAAGTATAAGGAGATAAATTGGATCAAATTGTAACTGTAGGTAGAAGAAAAACTTCAACAGCAAGAGTTTTTCTCCAGAAAGGGACAGGAGACATAACTGTCAACAAAAAGAAACTTGAAGAATATTTTGGTCGAGAGGTAGCGCAAATGGTTGTGAGACAGCCTCTTGAGACCACTGAACTTACCGATGGAGTTGATATTAAAGCAACTGTGTCAGGTGGGGGCAGTTTTGGTCAGGCAGGTGCAATAAGATTAGGAATAGCTAGAGCTCTAGTAGAATATGATGAGAACTTAAAACCTGCTCTAAAGAAAGAAGGTTTCCTTACAAGGGATTCTAGAAAAGTTGAAAGAAAAAAGGTAGGTTTAAGGAAGGCTAGAAAGAGACCTCAATACTCAAAAAGGTAATATGCAACCAAAACCTCCTCCTAACCCAGGAAGAAGAAAATTTCTTATAGGAGCAACTTCTGTAGTAGGAGCTGTTGGAGTAGCTGGTGCGGCAATTCCTTTCATAGGGTCATGGAACCCTAGTGCTAAAGCAGAAGCAGCAGGAGCACCTGCAATTGCTGACATCAGTAAATTAGCTCCAGGAGAAATGATGATTGTAGAATGGAGAGGAGTTCCAATCTATATTGTTAAACATTCTGAAGAATCTTTAAATCAGATAGATAAAAACTTAGAAAGACTTGCAGACCCTGACTCTGCTACTGAACAACAACCTGACTATGCAAAGAATAAATACAGATCCAGAAAGAAAGAGATTTCTGTTCTAACTGCTGTTTGTACTCATCTTGCTTGTGCTCCTAAATTCTATCCGCAGCTTGGCACTACAGATTTTGATTCAAACTGGCAAGGTGGTTTCTTTTGCCCTTGCCACGGTTCAAAATTTGATTTAGCAGGTAGAGTTTATAGCGGTGTACCTGCTCCAGATAACCTTCCTGTTCCTCCTCATTACTATAAGACAGATGGTTTATTAGTGATTGGTGAAGATGGAGAAACTACCTAATGATTACTAAGATAATGAATTGGTTTGATGATAGGTTGCCTATTACCGCGACTTTGGAGAGGCATCTTACTAAGTATCCCGCACCTATAAATATGAACATTTGGTATTTAGCAGGAGTTTTATTAGTTGTTGTATTAGTTATACAGCTTTTATCTGGAATTTGGTTATTAATGAATTATGAAGCAACTGCTGAAGGTGCTTTTGCATCAATTCAATACATTATGAGAGATGTTGAATATGGATATATTATCAGGTATATGCATACCACAGGAGCTTCAGCTTTCTTTGCTTTGATATACCTACATATGTTTAGAGGGATGATGTATGGCTCTTATCAAAAACCAAGAGAACTTCTTTGGGTAGTTGGTTGGTTAACTTACCTTCTACTTTGTATGTTAGGTTTTACTGGCTATGTTTTGCCTTGGGGTCAAATGTCGTTTTGGGCAGCTCAAGTAATTATGTCTCTTTTCGGTTCTATCCCTTATTTTGGAGAGGATCTTTTGACTTGGATTAGAGGAGATTATCTAATTTCAGGAATAACTCTTAATAGACTGTTTGCACTTCATGTTGTATTGCTTCCTTTAGCTTTAATTGTAGTTATTTTTGTGCACATTCTTGCACTCCATGAAGTTGGATCTAATAATCCTGACGGAGTAGATGTTAAAAAATTTAAAGATAAGGATGGTGTCCCATTAGATACAAAACCTTTCTTTCCTTACGACGTAATGCATGACCTTTATGCGATAGGAGTTTTTCTTATATTCTTTTGTACCATTATGTTCTTTTATCCTGATGGGGGAGGGTATGTAATTGAATACGTGAACTATGAACCAGCTGACAATCTGAAAACCCCAGACCATATAATTCCTGCTTGGTATTACACGCCTTATTATGCCATGTTAAGAGCTATTACTTTTCCTCTGTTTGGGCTCTCAGCTAAATTCTTAGGTTTTGTAGTAATGGCAGCTGGTATAGCAATATTCGTTGCTTTACCTTGGCTAGATAGAAGTTCAGTTAAATCTATAAAATATAAAGGAATCTATAGTAAAGTTTTTCTAGTCCTGTTTGTAATCAGTTTCTTTGTTTTAGGTTATTTAGGGTCTGTAGCTCCAAGTCCTATTAGAACAGCAGTAGCCCAATTTTTTACAGCAACTTATTTTGCTTATTTTCTCCTAATGCCAATTTATTCGAAGTATGAAAGGTGCAATCCTGTTCCAGATAGGGTACAACTATCATGAAGAGAATTACGCTACTAGCATTTATAGTATCTTTCATAATAGCTTTTTTGGTTTCAAATAATCTAAGTGCAGCTGCCGGCTCTCCTTGTGGACATTACTTATCTGAAGAAAGCATGATTGAAGGACAGTGTGATTCAGCTCAAGTTGATCCTACTGATATACCATCACTTCAAAGGGGTGCACAAATCTATATGAATTATTGTCTAGGTTGTCATTCGCTCAAATATGCAAGATATAAAAGAGTTTCTGAGGACTTAGGGATACCTCTAGATATGTTTCAAGAAAATCTGATTTTTGGAGATCAGAAAATAGGGGAACTTATGCATATAGGAATGGACTCTAAAGAAGCTAAAACTTGGTTTGGTAATACACCACCTGATTTAACTTTAGAAGTTGGATTAAGAGGGACTGATTGGATTTATACTTATTTAAAGAGTTTTTATATTGATCATTCCAGGCCCTTAGGAGTAAATAATAAAGTGTATGAGAATGTGGGAATGCCTAATGTATTAATTCATTTGCAAGGGGATCAATATTCTGTTTGTAAGCAAGTCTCTATGATTGCTTATAATGGTGGTATTAAACAAGACCCTCTGAGCGGTAAACAACTGAAGGAAGAAAAGTGCGGCTTTCTTGAAGTACAAAAAGGAACAGGGACACTTAATAAGGAAGAATTCGATCAAAGCATGAGAGACTTAACAAACTTTCTTGGGTACATGACTGATCCTATGAAGAAGGAAAGAGAGTCGATAGGGGTCTATGTGCTTTTATATTTATTCATTTTTACAATTCTAAGTTATTTACTTTATATAGAATTTAAGAAAGACCTTCACTAATTTATTGAGGAGTATTTATGGTATCTCTAAGCAACAGAACATCAATGGCATTATTTTCTGACCCTTTAGATCATTATAGCCATAGAGTTAGGATTGTTATGTGTGAGAAAGGTGTGACTGGAGAGATAATAGATATGGATTCTAATAACTTAAGTTCTGAGATATTAGAAGTCAGTCCATATTCTAAGTTACCTGTACTAGTTGATAGAGATGTATGTCTGTATGACTCAGTTATATTAATGGAATATTTAGATGAAAGATTTCCTCATCCACCTTTATTGCCAGTATACCCAGTATCTAGAGCCCAAATTAGATTGTTTATTCAGAGAATAGAAAATGACTGGTGTGAGATATTCGATAACTTAATAGATGGCGTATTGTCTGAAGCAAAGGCAAAGAAAGCTAGACAAGAATTAAAATCTCAAATCATTGCAATGTCACCAATTTTAAAAGAAAAACCTTACTTTATGTCAGATGAATTTAGCCTAGTTGATTGCTGTATTGCACCAATACTATGGAGATTGCCCCTTATTGGAATTGAACTTCAGAAAGATGCAAAGACAAAGCCTATCTACGAATATATGCAAAGAGTGTTTACCAAATCCTGTTTTATAGATAGTCTTTCTGAATTAGAGAGAGACATTAGGTCTACTTAATTTCCTAATTTGCAGATTTATATTTTCCATTCTTAATTTGGAAAACAGAAGGTATCCTATTAACCTTGCCTTGTTCAAAAAAGATACTACCAGTTAAGCCTTTGTATTCAATGCCTTTGAGGTTATTAACTCCATTTAGAAGCATTAATATTTCATATGAATCATAGCCAATAGCAAAACCTCTTGTTCTGTTATCAATATTAGGTATTTCTTTCGGAAGAATAAGATCTAACATATAAGGCATATCTACTATAAAAGCTCCTTCTAAATCTTTCTCTATTTTTGAATAGTTCAGGTTGGTTTGCCAGCTATTGATAAAATAGACAGGTAACGAATTACCGTAAGTATATTCGAAAGCAGGTTTAAGATTTCTTGCCTCTTCAAGACTAGCTGAAAGTATTAAAGCAGTCACATCATTTCTAGGCCTTTTTTGGTAGGCAACTTCTTCAGAAATAACTCTAGATAATTTTCTCTTTCTTTTGGCGCTTTGATTAAGAAGTAATATATTATTAAATAGTTGTTGGCTGCTTTCTTTCTGAGTAAAAGAAGCTTTATGAGTTGTTCTGATCTCAAGTTTATCAAGATACTTTGCAATTTCTTCTTTATCGTTTACTGTTAAGTTATCAACAATTATCACACTAGAATTATTATTCTTTTTAAGAGTGTTCAATAAAGAATATTTATCCTTATTTCTATCAACAATTAACTGGTTACCACTATTAGGTGTTAACTTAGATTTGTGGCTAGAAACATAAAATAATCTAGAATCTGAGATTCTCTTCAAACAGTTGTTAAATCGGGTATTATTTTCTGGTGAATGCATCAAATTAAAGATTATAGTGAAGGAGTTTTTGGTATTTGCATCCCTGCACGACTTATCCTTAGATAGATTTATTAGTTTTACCCTAGGAAAATAGTTAATCTGATTAACATAGAAGTAATGGTTAGAAAGAAGTCCTTTGATATGGTCTGGTAAGATAAGCTCTTCCCCCTCTTCGGAAAAATAAATTACATTTATATCCTTTGGTAAGGAGTTTAGTTTATAGTCTATTCTAGGTTTTTCTATGTAGAAGTTTTCTTTGTTTTCGTTAATTAATTTAGGATTGCTAGAACAGCTATAAAGAGCTAACAAGATAAAGACTAGTGTTATTTTTTTCATTAAGAATGTATGGATATAAAAACAGGTACCTTATATTTAGTATCTACACCTATTGGTAATTTAGGAGATATTACCAGTAGGGCAGTAGAAATACTTAATAAAGTTGATGTTTGTGCTGCTGAAGACACAAGAAAATCTAAGGTTCTTTTTAATGCCTATGAAATAAAAACTAAATTAACTTCTTATCATAAGTTTTCAGAAAAGGCTAAAGCGCCTTCTCTAATCAAGAGGATAAAAAATGGAGAAGATGTAGCTCTCATAAGCGATGCGGGAACCCCTTTAATTTCTGACCCTGGAAGGCATTTAGTTAATGAAGCAGTAAAGAACGATATATTGGTCGTACCTATACCGGGTGCATCATCTGTTGTAGCGGCATTAAGTGTTTCTGGATTTAACCTAGATAATTTTTCGTTTTATGGGTTCCCTTCTAGGAAGAATAAAGAAAGAAAAACTCTAATAGATAAAATCTGTAAATCTTCTGGTACTTCTGTTTTCTTTGAATCAGGAAAAAGAATAGAGGACTTTTTAAGAGATTTATCTCAGTCTTTGCCAGATAAAGCTGAAGTTCTAATTGCTAGAGAGATTACGAAACTACATGAAACTTTTTATAGAGGAAATATTACGGCAGTTATCAACAAAATAGGTTCATCTAAGTTTGGAGAGAAAGGAGAATTTGTTATTGTTGTTTCAGGGTCTACAAGAAATACAGATAATCAATTTTCTGATGAAGATAAGAGGGTCCTGAATATCCTTATAAATTCAGTTGGAAAAAAAGAAGCTTTATCTATTGCGTCAAAAATACTTAATAAAAAAAGGAACCTTCTTTACAAGATCGCTTTAGAAGAGCAATAAAACCATTTTTTTATTCTTTATTCTAATTTCAATATATAATTTGTTTTGAGCTAGCTGGATAATCGCTCTTTATTGAGAGGAAAGTCCGGGCTCCAATGGACAAGACGCCAGGTAACCCCTGGGAGATGTAAATCTACGGAAAGTGCAGCAGAAAATAAACCGCCTACAATGTGGGTAAGGGTGAAAAGGTGTGGTAAGAGCACACCGCGTAACAGGCAACTGATTATGGCTATGCAAACCCCGTCTGGAGCAAGACCAAATAGAAGCTCTATAGTCAGTCCTGACTGAGCTTGGGTAGGTTGCTTGAATCTTGTGGCGACACAAGATCTAGATGAATGATTATCCTAGACAGAACCCGGCTTATAGGCTAGCTCAAACCCTTCTTTTAACTGCCTTTCTTTCCTAGAACCTTCTTATCTATTTTATATAGAAATTCTAAGTGCAACAAAATTAGAAGTTATACTAGCATTTTAAAAAAAAGTGTGTAAAAGTGTGTAAAAGTGGAACATAATGTAAGACAAATATGCTCTTTATAGAGGTTATATGGGGAAGAAATGAGTTTAGGTATCTATGGATCTAGCACACTTACTCTTGACACAAAGGGAAGGATCGTTATACCTGCTAGGTATAGAGATTTGTTACGCCAGAGTTCTGAAGGAGAAATGGTGATTACGAAAGACCCGCAATATCCTGCTTTGATGATTTATCCAGGAAAGCTCTGGCAAGAGATTTCTTCAAAATTTGAAGCTCTAGGAGGTCTAAACCCAAAAGTAAGATCTATTCAATGGAAGATATTAGGCAATGCATCTGTTACAGAATTTGAGGTTACGGACAGAATGAATTTGTTAATTCCACAAATTTTAAGGAGTTTTGCAGGTTTAGTATTAAAAGAACAGGTAGCTCTTATAGGTATGGGTTCTAAATTTGAACTTTGGAATTTAGAGAATTGGGAAAAGAAACAGGCAGGACTTCAGTTATCAGGAGAAGATTTAATAGATGATTTACCTTTAACTTTGGAGGAAATACCGTTTTGAGTGAGCATGCTCATGAATCAGTTATGGTGAATGAAGTGCTAGAAAGCCTTGTCTTTGAAAAAGATGGTCTATATGTTGATTGTACCTTAGGGGCAGGAGGTCATTCCCAAAAGATTCTAGAAAAATTAAATGAGGCAGGGAGTTTAATCTCTTTCGATAAAGACGCAGAGGCAACCAAGAATCTTTCTGAGAAACTGAGTAATGATAAACGATTTAGAGTTGTTCACGATTCATTTAGTCAATTAGGCTCTTATGTAAAAAAAGAATCGGTTCAAGGGATACTCATAGACTTAGGTATCTCTTCAACCCAATTAGACAACCCAGAAAGAGGTTTTAGTTTTCAAAAAGAAGGCCCTTTGGATATGAGGTTAGATATCACTAAGGGAATATCTGCTGAAGAGTGGATTAACACAGCGCACAAGAGTGAAATAGAGAATGTTTTTTGGAATTTAGGAGAAGAGAGATTTTCCAGAAAGATAGCTAAGAGAATTTGTGAGGTCAGATCAAAAGAGACTATAAAAACAACAAAAGACCTTACAAAGATTGTTCTGTCTTGTGTACCAAGAAGAACCAAGAAGCACCCTGCAACTAATATATTTAGAGCAATAAGAATGAAATTAAACAAAGAGTTAGAAGAGCTATATGACGTTCTTGAGGCTGCTAGTTATGCTCTTAGTTATGGAGGCAGATTAGTAGTTATAAGCTTTCATTCTATGGAAGACAGAATTGTTAAACGTTTCATACAAGGGAAAGATAGGATTAGAACATCAGTTGAGTTTAGTTTCGTGGGAGATAAGTTCATAAAACCTTCCTTAGAAGAAGTTAGAAGAAATCCAAGAAGTAGAAGCGCGATACTTAGAGTAGCAGAGAAGGTGGCCTAATGAACTTAGCTAAAGTAAGTACAATTATTTCTTTTTTTGTAATAGCTTATGCAAGCTCTTTGGTTTTGATATTACAAATTTTTGATTATAGACAGGCTTTTTCATCGTTAGATAAGTTAAAGCTAGAGATTGAAGAACTTGCTTTTCAATCAAATATCTTAATTGAAGAAGTTCAATATTATAAGAGTCATATTTCTTTAAGAGATACTGCTTTAAACGGACTAGGAATGAAAATTCCCACGGGCAAAGATAAAAGAGTTATATACCAAGGAGAGGAATTATGAAGCTGATCCCTTTAAGCCTCATAGTTGCCATGCTTATAGGTTGTTCAGAACTGGCTAATAAAGATGTTGGTGATTCTGTAATTATCTTTTCTAACAAAGAGATGATTTCAGACAAAACTTCTCTTCAGATTAAGTTATCTGATTTTATTCTTAAAAAGAGTACAAATGTTACCAACGACAACTTAGATATATTCCAGGATACTTGGCTATATTCATTCAAGACTTCATATAAAGGAAGTAAATCAATATTAGTAGAATTAAAAGAGCATCAACCAGTAGCTATTTTAAATGGTGGAAAATACTTAACTCAATCAGGAAAAATTATTTCTCCTGAAGTTAACTTTAAGAAATTAGATCTTATTTTATTAAAAGGTACTAACAAGACTCTTCCTTATTTATTAGATTCTTCTAGAGATTTACAGACCAAGCTCAATAAAATGGATAAGAAGCTTGTTAGCTTTAGAATTAATAAAAAGGATATATTAAGTGCAGTAGATCATAGCGGCACAGAGTATATTTTTTCTAAAAAGAATTTCCGGGTTCAGCTCGAACGTCTCGAGGACTTTATCTCGTTCGAACTGAACTCAGGAAATAGAGATAATATCAGATATATAGATTTTAGATATAACAATGCAATTGCAGTTAAATACGGTTAGTTTAAGGAGAAGTTATGAGTAACGTTAGTAGAAATGAAATGTTAGTTGGAGTAGACATTGGAACATCTAAAATAGTTGCAATCGTAGCTGAGTCTAGAGGAAGCCAATTAGAAGTTATAGGGCTTGGTACTCATCCGTCTAAAGGGCTTAAGAATGGGGTAGTAGTTGATATAGAATCCACGACTACAGCCATAAAGAAATCTATAGAAGAGGCAGAATCCATGGCTGGTTGTCATATAGGATCTTGTTATGTAGGTATATCAGGAAGTCACATAAGAGGTTTAAATTCCGAAGGAGTTGTTCCGATTAAAGACGGAGAGGTTAAGTATGGCGATGTAGACAGGGTAATTGAAACAGCTCAAGCTATGGCTATTCCAGCAGACCAAAGGCTGTTGCATGTTCTTCCAAGGGATTACATAATCGATAAACAGGATGGAATAAAAGAACCTTTAGGTATGGCTGGTTCTAGGTTAGAGGCGAAGGTGCATCTAGTTACTTGTAGTGAAAATTCATCCCAAAATATACATAAATGTATAAATGCTTCTGGATTAGATGTTGAAGCTTTTGTTTTAGAACAATTAGCTTCAAGTTACTCAGTGTTAACTGAGGACGAAAGAAATCTTGGTGTTTGTTTGATTGATTTAGGTGGTGGGACTACTGACATAGCAGTATTTATTGACGGTTCAATATGTTTTACCGATGTAATTCCTATTGCAGGAGATCATGTTACTAATGATATAGCTCAAGCTTTAAGGACTCCACCAACACAAGCAGAGCATATTAAACAAAGATATGGGTGTGCTGTGAGCTCTATGACAAAGCCTGAAGAAATAATGATGGTGCCTGGAATGGGGGGGAGACCAGAAAGAGAATTATCAAGGCAAGCTTTAGCAGATGTCCTTGAAAGGAGATATGTTGAAATATTTAGCATGGCTCAGCAGAAGCTAAGTTTAAGTGGATTTGATGAATTAATACCTGCAGGGATTGTTTTAACTGGAGGGGCTTCTAAGGTTGAGGGTGCATCTGAATTGGCAGAAGAAATATTTCATTCACCTGTTAGGATAGGGTCTCCTCAATCCGTTGAAGGGTTTTCTGAGATTATCAATAATCCAATATATGCAACATCTGTAGGCCTTCTTCTTTATGGGCAAAAACAATTACAAGAAGATCATTTAAATTATATACATAGGGATAAAAATATAATAAACAGAATTTCTAGGTGGTTTGGAGGAAATCTTTAATCAATTGAGAGGTTAGACATGAGTGAATGGGAAATAGTTGAGGAAATAAAAGATAACGCTTCTATTAAAGTTATAGGTGTTGGAGGTGGAGGAGGCAATGCCGTGCAGCATATGGTTGAAGCCGGAATCGAAGGGGCAGAATTTATATCTGTAAATACCGATAAACAGGCTTTAGATAAGAATGGTGCATCTACTAAACTTATCTTGGGTATGGAAATAACTGATGGATTAGGAGCAGGAGCTAATCCAGCTATTGGAAGAGAAGCTGCTTTAGAAGACAGAGATAAGTTGCGTGACATGCTTAAAGGAACTGACATGGTTTTCGTTACTGCAGGCATGGGAGGAGGAACAGGAACAGGAGCGGCACCAATTGTAGCTCAAGTTGCTAAAGAATTAGGAATATTAACAGTAGCAGTTGTAACCAAACCTTTTGAACTAGAAGGAACCAAAAGAATGAAGATTGCTCAAGAGGGTATAAAGGAATTAGTTGAAGAAGTAGACTCCCTTATAACTATTCCAAATCAAAAGTTACTGGAAGTTCTTGGAGTAGATTGCAGTATGTTAGAAGCCTTCAAACAAGCTAACGATGTTCTGGGAGGAGCTGTTAGAGGAATATCAGATATAATTATAAGACCTGGTCTAATTAACGTAGATTTTGCTGATGTTAAAACAGTAATGTCTGAGAAAGGCACAGCAATGATGGGAACTGGAACTGCCTCCGGCCCAGATAGGGCTAGGATTGCAGCTGAGCACGCAGTTGCCAGTAAACTTCTTGAAGATATAAGTCTTACAGACGCTAAAGGTGTGTTGGTTAATATAACAGCTGGTTCAGACCTATCTTTGGGAGAAATCCAAGCAGTTGGAGATTGCGTAAATAGTTTTGCTTCTGAAGAAGCTATCATAGTAACTGGAACTGTTCTAGATGAAAGTTCAAGTAATGATCTAACTGTAACTGTTATAGCTACAGGATTAAATTCATCTCTACAAAGTGCCTCTACTAAGAACATTCAAAAGGTTCAAGCACTAGAAGAGAGACAACCCCTTCCTTTAAGTGAAGCAGCAAAGCAACTATTAGAGAATCCACCTTCGTTAGATAAGGCAGTAAAAAAAGAAACTGAAAAGGATGATTATCTTGATATACCTTCATTCGTCAGGACCCAATTAGATTAAATTATTTTTTTTAAATGCCTTCCTCAAGAATATTTTACTCTTCAGGGAGAGTTGTCTTTTTACAGTTACTGTTTGTTATTGGTTTCTTATTAATAATATCTAGACTTCTTTATCTGCAGATTTTTCAAGATGATTTTTTAGATGGACAGGTTTTATCTAGATCTTATTCAGAATATTCTTTACTAGCTCCTAGAGGAAAGATTTACGATAGGAACCAAAATATTCTTGCTTTCGATGTTGTTAGTTATTCTTTAGGGGTTGATTTATCTAAATTTAATCAAAATAAGGATAATATCTATTTATTATCTAAACTTATCGGTATTAAAGAAGATAAGTTAAAACAATCACTTAATAATAAAAGAATTGGCTACAAAGAGGTTATTAGGCACATAACTCCCAAGACAAAAGCTTCTTTAGAAGATTTAAGTATTAATGGTTTGTATTTCAAACAAAACCTAAGAAGAAGTTATCCAGAAAAAAATGCTGGGTCTCATGTAGTAGGGTTAACAGATATTGATAGATTTGGCATACAAGGCACAGAATTAGTCTTCAATAACGAGTTAAGTGGAAAAGAAGGAAGCTTTACAGGAATAAAAGGTTCTGGAAATACAAAGTTAGAGGGAACAAGGATAGAAGCTAAGCCAGGTAAAGATATTACTTTAACTATTGATATTAAGCTTCAATCTATTGCCTATCATCAGCTTAACGAAGCAATAAAAAAATATGAAGCAAAATCAGGTTCAATAGTTATCGTAGAACCTGATTCTGGTGAAATACTAGCACTTGTTAATTTCCCTTCATTTGATCCTTCTAATAGAAAGGATATTACAGATCTTTCAGTTTTCAGGAATAGAGCAACAATTGATGTTTTTGAGCCAGGATCTGTTTTAAAGCCAATAGCCATGTCTGCAATCTTAGAGTCTGGGTTTGCAGAAATTAATACGGTAGTTGACACCTCGCCAGGATGGATTGAAGTGGCAGGTTATAAAACTAGAGATTTTAAAGACTACGGAAAATTAGATCTATCTAAGATTATTTCTTTATCTAGTAACGTAGGTATGGTCAAACTTTGCTCTGATCAAAACATAGAACATTTAATAAGTTATTATCAAAGATTTGGTATAGGAGGTTATCCTGTTAGCATCATGATACCTTCTAGAGAAGGTTTTTTACCTCATTACTCTGATTTTACTCTTAGAGATAAAGTAAGTTCTTGTTACGGGTACGGAATAACTTTATCTGCTGTTCAGATTGCTCAAGCTTATATGGTGTTTGCTAATAAAGGGTATTACAAAGAGCTTAAATTATTCAAAGATAAATTTTTTGATTCAAATAATGAGAGACAAATAATTAAAAAAGAAACTAGTGAATTAATAACCAATATGCTTGTCCAAACTGTAAACTCCAATACAGGAACTGCTAGAGGCGCAAGACTTAAAACCAAGATAGTTGCTGGAAAAACGGGAACTGCTAAAGAGTCTTTAGATGAAGATACTTCTTATACTGCAACTTTTTCAGGTTTTGTACCCTATGAAGACCCCGAGTACCTAACTGTAGTGGTATTGCATGGACTTAAGGGAGAAGACTATTCAGGAGGTAGAGTTGCAGCTCCAGTCTTTTATAAAGTAATGAACGAAGTTTATCTGTTAAGAGACTTAGAGATTTAAATGAAGAATTCTTTACAAATAATGCCAGAGCTTTCCGGGCAAAAATACTTTTCTGATTTTAATGTTAATAGCCTTCATATTGATAGTAGGGAGGTAAAAGAAGAAGGAGTCTTTTTTGCTATAAAAGGGAATCGTTTAAATGGAAATGATTTTATTGAAGAGGCGGTTGCTAGAGGAGCGGCATTGATAATCTCAGATGAACATAGAAATAAGAAGAATATTGTTTACTGCAATTACCTCAGAGAATATCTTGGAATCGTTGCCTCAAGATTTTTTTCTGACCCTAGTAAAAAGCTAACTACTTTCTGCGCTACAGGGACAAATGGTAAAACAACTAGCGTAGAATCTTTCGCACAGCTTTGTAAGAAATTAGGCTATAAGTGTGGTTATTTGAGCACTATAGGAAAGTCAATTAATGGAAATAAGATTGAAGAATCAACTACGCTAACTACGCCAGATCCAATTTATCTAAATCATAGTTTTTCTGAAATGGTTTTAAATGGTTCAACTTACGCCGCAATAGAAGCTTCTTCACATGGATTGGATCAGAATAGATTAAATGGAATTGATATTGATTATGGAGTCCTTACTAGTTTTTCGCAAGACCATTTGGACTATCATGAATCGATAAAGAATTATGAAGAAGCAAAAAGTATTTTATTCAAGAAACTGAACCCTAAGAATTCAATAATCCAAATTGATAGTGATTTTGGCCAAAGACTTTATAAGGATATTGCAGGCATTAACCAAAATGTCTTTTGTGTATCTTTAACAAAAGACTCTGATTATTTTGCAGACTTTAAGAGAGATAAAGGCCAACTGAATGTTTCTTTAAAGTCTCCTTACGGAGTAGATGAATTTTCTTTGAGTACTGTTTCTAAATATTTAGCATCAAATGTGATTTGCTCTATGGTGGCATTGAATATAGAAGGTGTAAAAATGAATAGATTAGCAGAAATAGTTTCTGAAATTTCCTTTCCCTCTGGTAGGTTAGAAAGAATCAGTATTGGAAAGAAGGATGTTTGTTATCTTGATTATGCTCATACTCCAGATGCATTGAAGAACGCATTAAATGAAATAAGAGATAATCATGAAGGCCAGATATGGTGTGTATTTGGTTGCGGAGGAGATAGAGATAAAGATAAACGTCCTATAATGGGTGCAATAGCTGAGAAGTATAGTGATCACGTTGTTGTAACTGATGACAACCCGAGAAATGAAAGCTCAAAAAAAATAATTAATGACATACTGGCAGGTATTAATGAGACATCTAAGGTCCATTCAATTTCTGATAGAAAAAAAGCAATTAAATTTGCTTTAGAAGAAATGGAAAGTAGAGAAGGAAAAAATATAATGTTACTTGCTGGAAAAGGTCATGAGAACTATCAGTTAATTGGACCCGATAAGAATTATTTTGATGATAAGAAGACAGTTATTTCATTATTAAAAAAGTAAAATAAAATGGATTTAAAGGAGCTTGCTTTACACTCAAAAGGGATCCTGTTTGGTGATCCAGTAGAGGTAATTAACTTCAGTATAGATACTAGAACTCTAAATAAAGGTGATGTCTATATTGCTATTAAAGGAGATAGGTTTGATGGCCATGATTTTATTCTAGAAGCTGAAAAGAACGGTGCGAAAGCTTTTATAGTTAGTAAACAAATTCAAACAGACCTCCCTTATGTCCTGGTCAAAAATACTATAAATTTTATAGAGGAAATTGCTATCCTAAATCGGTCATCCTTCAAAGGTAATGTTATAGGAATAACAGGAACTAACGGAAAAACTACCTCTAAACAAATTCTTTCAACTCTATTATCTAAGATTCATGAATGCCATAAAACACAAGGAAATAAGAATAATCATATAGGTGTCCCTTTCTGTATGTTAAATTTGACGAATAGCTTTTCTAGCTCTGTGATGGAAATAGGAACAAGCCAGATAGGTGAGATTAAGACCTTAACAAAAATTATAAAACCTAATATAGCAGCAATCACAAATGTTTCAGCAGGACACTTAGAAGGCTTGAAAGATACAAACTCTATTGCTGAAGAAAAAGGAGATATATTAAAGTTTGAACATTCTGTTGGAGTTGCTATCTTACCGAGAGACTCAATTTATTTTGATTTTTGGAAGAAAAAAACAAATGCGAGATCCATTTATAGTTTCGGTCTTCACAAGGATTCAGATTTTAGAGTAGTTGATCCAAAGGTAGATTTAAATCATTTGGTTACAAATTTCGTCGTTAAGTCTCGGAACGAAGAAGAACAATGCACTATGAATGGTATTGGTATCCACAATACTATAAATGCAGCTATGGCATTGTCTGTTTGTCATGTTTTAGGTTTAAAATTATCAGATGTTAAGTCAGCCCTAGAGCGTATAGAATTTCCAGAAAGAAGACTTTCTCTCCATGAGTCTTTTAAGGGTTCATTACTAATAGATGACTCATATAATTCAAATCCAGCTTCAATGAAAAGATCAATTGATGTATTAAACGAAATACCGAATAAAACGAAGATCTGCCTTTTCGGAGAAATGAAAGAACTTGGGAATGACTCAAAGAAAATGCACACGGAAGTTTATCAATATGCTAGGGAGAGAACAGACTATTTATTGTGTATAGGAGATGAGTGGAGTGGTGTTGAGGCTTTTAAAGGTTCTAATGATGTTCTGTTTCAGAGCCATCAAGATTTATATGATCGGGCCAAATCTTTAATAAACCAAAAAAGTGTTACCCTTGTAAAAGGATCAAGATCAACCAGAATGGATATTATTGCTGATAAACTTAAACAATAAATTATGTTATTACCTTTATTTGAATATTTAACTGAATTCTTCGGACCTTTTAGAGTGGTCGAATTCTTATCTACTAGAGCAATTCTCGCAACCCTTAGTGCATTGCTATTTTCTCTATTTCTTGGACCTAAATTTATAAACAAGATGAAAGATATTCAGGTTGGTCAAGTTGTTAGGAGTGAAGGTCCAAAAACTCATTTATCAAAACAAGGAACTCCTACAATGGGTGGAACATTAATCCTAACCTCTATATTCATTAGCGTTATGCTTTGGGGGGATCTTGAGAATCGTTATCTGTGGGTTGCCTTCTTAACAGCTATGGCTTTTGGAGTACTGGGTTGGTTTGATGATAGATTAAAAATCAAACACAAGTCTAGTGATGGTCTTTCAGCAATAAATAAGATCTTGTGGCAGTCTTTAATAGCCTTAGCTGCATGCAGTTTCTTATTCTATAGTCATGAAAATATACAAGAAATTAGCTTAATAGTGCCTTTCTTTAAAGACATCTCTGTTCCTCTTGGCTTTAGCTTTATTTTGCTTTCTTATTTAGTTGTTTTAGGTACAAGCAATGCCGTTAATTTAACAGATGGTTTAGATGGTCTTGCAATTTTGCCTTGCGTTATGGTGGCAGCAGGTCTTGGAATAATAGGATACCTTTCAGGCAATACTATTTATGCAGAATTCCTTAATATTCCTTATTTACCTGGAACAGGAGAGATGATTGTATTTTGTGGAGCTTTAGTAGGTTCAGGCATAGGCTTTTTATGGTTCAACACCTATCCAGCTCAAGTATTTATGGGGGATGTTGGCTCTCTATCTCTCGGAGCGGCTTTGGGAATAGTTACAGTAATTATTAGGCATGAATACGTATTATTAGTGATGGGAGGCCTTTTTGTCATGGAGGCACTTTCTGTAATTGTGCAGGTGGCATCTTACAAGCTAACAGGTAAAAGGGTTTTTAATATGGCGCCTCTACACCACCACTATGAATTGAAGGGATGGCCAGAGCCTAGAGTAATCGTAAGATTTTGGATTATAACTTTTATGCTTGTTCTGTTAGGTCTTGCTTTATTAAGATTAAGATAGATTCAGACAATTGAATAAGGTCCCAATAATTATAGGCCTCGGAAGAACAGGATTTTCTTTAGCCAAATATTTAAATAAGAGGCACAATAATTTATATATTTACGAATCTTCTATAGAAAATTATTATCTTGAAGAATTAAAAGATTTAGGTATAAATTTTGAATTAAATCCAGATTTATCAGAAAAAACTTTCAAATCAATTTCTACCATTTACCCCAGCCCTGGAGTTAGCAAAGATCATCAGGTCTTGAAATTAGCTAGTAAACTGAATGTAAATATTGAAACCGATATTGATATATATTTCGAGAATAGCCGCAGTTTTAAGGTACTGGTAACTGGTACAAACGGAAAATCAACAACTGTTTCTATGCTGGAACACCTCTTAAAGAGTTTCTTTATAGACTTAAATATCCGTGCAATTGGAAATATAGGTAGGCCCGTTTTATCTTATTTAGAAGAAGATCTTGATATTGCGATCATAGAGATTTCTAGTTTTCAGATAGAAGCCAGTAGTAAACTTAATTCAGAAATTGGAATTCTTTTAAATGTACATGAAGATCATATGGATCGACATAAATCAATTAAAGAATACCAAGAAATAAAAAGAACTATTCTAAAATATTCTGATATAAAAATATCTGATGAAAATAACAAAATATTAGATAAGGAATTTTATAATTATAAAGACTATTTCCCAGAATCTTTTTTTCTAGAGAACACGAAATTGAAGAAATGGCCTTTGCATGATGTAGCCAATCTAAAGGCTAGTCTAGTTGCTTTATTGTTAATCCTAAGGAAAAAAGGAAAAGATGATAGTGAAGATTTAGATCATTTCTTAAATAATGCAGTGAGAAAGATATCTTCATTTAAAAGACTAGAACATAGGTATGAGTATTTGGGTCAAAAGAATGGAATAGATTTTATTAATGATTCGAAGGCTACTAATATTGATGCAACATTAAAGGCTATTGAATCCGGCTCTATGAATAAAGAGGAAGGAAATATTTATCTAATATGCGGAGGAGATTTAAAAAACCAGAATTTTTATAAAGATAAACTTTTACCTTTTACCGCGATAAAGAAATGCTATGTTTATGGAAAGGATAAAAAAGTTTTACATGATAATTTAACACCGTTCACAGATGTCCTCCTTTGTGAAGATCTTAATTCTGCCTTTAATAATTCAATAAATGAGGCTGTATCTGGAGACCTTATTTTGCTATCACCTGCGTGTTCAAGTACTGATATGTTTCTTGATTATAAAGAAAGAGGCAATCAGTTTAAGGCTTTAGTAGAACTCTTATAGATAATATGAGCTTTAGTAAAACAATATTAGCTATTGATCTATCTAAACTAGATTATTTTGTTATCTCCTTATTTTTTATTCTAAGTTTTATAGGAATGATGATTCTTGCTACAGCATCTGTGTATTTTTCAGATTCAATTTATGGAAACCCTTCATCTATTTTTAATAAACAATTATTTCATTTTTTATTAGGCTTAGTATCTCTTATTTCCATTTTCTTATTCCCTATTTCTTTTTGGTTAAAATTCGATATATGGTTATTATTTATAGGGATTTTGTTATTAGTTCTTGTATTTGTACCAGGCATTGGTGTTGAAGTTAATGGTGCAAATAGATGGATAAGATTATTTGGTTTTGGATTGCAGCCTTCAGAAATAATGAAATTGTTAAGTATTATCTATGTTTCAGGATACTGTGTTAGAAGAATTAAGGATATTCAACGTCATTGGTTTGGTTTTTTTAGACCAGCTTTCCTTATAGTTTGTATTGTTTCTTTAATATTGCTTCAACCAGATTTAGGATCATCTGCAGTTATTTTTATCTCAGTCTTAAGTGTTTTATTTGTTGCAGGGGTTCAATTAAGACAATTTTTTATAGTCTTTCTTTTGGGAGTTTTAGGAATAGCTTGTTTCATTATTTTCGTGCCTTGGAGGTGGGAAAGGATAATATCTTTTATCGACCCTTGGAGTGACCCCTTTGGTACAGGTTACCAACTCACTCTCTCTTTAATGGCCATTGGAAGAGGCGACTGGTTTGGAGTAGGTATTGGAGAGAGCTTGATGAAGATGGGTTACTTACCTGATGCACATACAGATTTTATATTTTCAATATTAATTGAAGAGTTTGGGATATTAAGTGGAATAATTGTAATTGGTATGTTGTTCGGTCTATCTTTTCGTTTTTTTCAAATAGGCAGGCAATCTTTAACCAAAAGAAACTATTTTGGTTTCTTTTTTTCATACGGTTCGGCAATCCTTTTGGGTTTGCATACCTTTATAAATATAGGTGTAGCTATTGGCCTACTTCCCACCAAAGGTCTTACATTGCCATTTATAAGTCACGGAGGTACTAATTTATTAATAATGTGTTCTATAGTAGGACTAGTATTACGAATTGATTATGAAAATAAAGTATCTATGCCTGCTGCAAATATAAGTCGGAGGGTTTCATTTTAATGAAAGGTTTAATTGTTGCTGGAGGAACAGGAGGCCATGTATATCCTGCTTTAAGCGTGGCAAAGGACATGAGAAATGACGGTACAGAAATCTATTGGTTGGGGAAAGCCAATTCTTTAGAGAGCAATTTAGCTATTGCAGAAGGATTTAGCTTTATTGTTACCAACTCTTTCGGTTTTAAAGGTAAAAGTTTTTTTAGAAAATTGTTAGCACTCTTGTATCTTGAGATTAATTTTATAAAAAGTATTTTTCTTTTAATAAAGATTAAACCAGATTTTATCTTCTCAACAGGAGGGTATATTTCTCTTGCACCAGGGCTTGCGTCTGCATTTTTCTCTATTCCTTTATTTATCCATGAACAAAATAGCGTGCCCGGGTTAGTAAATAGAATACTTAATAGGTTTTCGAAGCTTACTTTTGAAGGTTTTCCAGAAGCCTTTAATCAAAATATTAAAATAAAAAGTGTTGGCAACCCTGTAAGGTCTGATATTTCTGGATTAGATCCATCAGAAAAAAATAACCAGAATGATAAATTTAGTATTCTAATTTTAGGAGGTAGCCAAGGATCAAAACAACTAAATGAGATAATAATTAAATCAATCTCTAAGAAGGATGTGCCCAATAATTGGGAAATAGTTCATCAAATTGGGGATTTAGAAAAGTCTGAACTAAAAGATACATACTTAAAAAAATCAATAAGGTTTACCCTCCTGAAGTATATAGAAGATATGGCATCTGCTTATAATAATGCAGATATAATAATAAGCAGATCGGGTGCCATGACTGTTAGTGAGATCTGTTGTGCTTCAAGGCCTTCTATTCTTTTTCCTTTACCTTGGGCCGCTGATAATCATCAATATTTTAACGCAAAATATTTAGAGGATAAGAAAGCTTCCATCTTACTTGAATCAAGCATTGAAAATGCAGACAGGCTATTTGAACTTCTAAAGAAGCTAGAAAAAGACGATAATACTAGATTAGAGATGGGAAAAAATGCTTATAAAGCCTTCCCTCATTCTTCTACAAGCCATATAAAAACATTAATTAATGAATCCATCTAGATTTCATCTAAACAATATACATTTTATTGGTATTGGAGGAAGTGGTATGAGTGGTATAGCAGAGGTCCTGTTAAATTTGGGTTATAAAGTTAGTGGCTCTGATAAAAATAGATCAAATATCACTGATCGCCTAGCGAAATTAGGAGCAGATATTAATTACGAACATGATGCTTCAAATCTTGAAGGGGTGGAGATGGTCGTGATTTCAAGTGCTATAGATAAAACGAATCCTGAAGTTTTGGAAGCAAAAAATAAATTTCTTCCTATACTGGCTAGAGCAGAAATGCTTTCAAGTCTTATGAATACTAAAAGAGGGATTGCTGTAGCAGGAACTCATGGCAAGACAACAACAACAAGTATTATTTCATCAATAATGACTGAGGCTGGTTTAGATCCTACTTTTATCAACGGAGGAATAATAAATAGCTTTGATTCAAATGCCCAACTTGGAAAAGGAAAGTATCTAATAGCCGAAGCAGATGAAAGCGATAAATCATTTCTGTTACTTCAGCCAAGTATGGCAGTTGTAACTAATATAGAGCCAGATCATTTAATAAATTATGAAAATAGTTTTGAAAATCAGAAAGAAGCCTTCTTAGGCTTTATAAAGAAACTTCCATTTAATGGAATGGCTGTTGTATGCGGTGATGACCCTGTTATTAGATCTTTAATTCCCAAATTTTCTCGGCCTTTTATAACCTATGGGTTTGATTCCTCAAATGATTTTATATTGAAAGATTATAATTCTGAAGGTTTTAGCTCAGAATTCACTCTTAATTTCCAATCTGAAGAAATTAAAATAAATTTTAATATGCTTGGAAAGCACAACGCTCTAAATGCAGCCGCAGCAACTGTCATTTGTATGCAAGAAGGCGTCTTAGTATCTGATATTCAATCCTCTTTAAAGACTTTCAAAGGTATAAATCGTCGAATGCAAGTCCTAGGAGAAGTTAAGATAGGTGAAAGTCTTTGTACTTTTATAGATGATTATGGTCATCACCCAACTGAAATATTTAGTACCATAAAATCTATTAAGGAATCTTTTCCAAAAAAGAAGTTATGTATGGTATTTCAACCACATCGATATACTAGAACCAAAGATCTCTTTAAAGAATTTATAGAAGTTCTGGCTAAGGTAGATAATTTAATTTTGTTAGATGTTTATTCTGCGGGAGAAGAGCCAATTCAAGGAATAAACTCTGTAGAAATAAAGAATAAATTACTTGGTAATGGATTTAACTCTATCAGTCTATGCAATGAACCTAATGGAATTATAGAAATATTGGGAAATTTTTTAGATAAAGATTCAATTGTAATAATGCAAGGAGCAGGAGATATTTCAGAAATAAGCTCTGAAATTATGAACCAATGCGCAATAGAGACATGAGTGATCTCAAAGTTCTTAATGGAAAAAAAATTGCCATACTTGCTGGAGGCTGGTCTGCAGAAAGAGAGGTATCATTAAATTCAGGTTCAGCTGTGGCGAAAGCATTAGATGAGTTGGAGTTGATTTACCAGTTTTTAGATTTACAAACTGAGAAAGATGTTGAAAGAATTAATTCTGATATAGATTTAGTCTTTATAGCCCTTCATGGAAGAGGGGGTGAAGATGGTTTTATACAAGAGTACCTAGAAGATAAAGGAATTAAATACACTGGCAGTGACCCCAAAGCTTGCACTAAGTCAATGAACAAAATAGAAGCCAAAAGGATATGGAGAGAACTTCTCTTACCCACACCTGACTTTGTAGAAATAAGAAATGCAGGCGAAGCCAATATGAAGCTAACTCCTTTCTTGTCAGGAGAAGATGATATCACTGCACTGGATAAGACATTTGTAGTTAAACCGGCCAGAGAGGGCTCTAGCTACGGCATTTCTATTGTAAAGCCAAACCAAGGTACTTTAGAAGAAGCAATGAAAGTAGCATTAGAATACGATGACACTCTGATTGTAGAAGCATTTGTTGCAGGAAAAGAACTTACGGTATCAATTTTAGGAGATCAGTTACTTTCCCCTATTTATATTAAGCCTAGCGGAAGTTTTTACGACTATGAATCTAAGTACCTGAGTAATACTACCGAATATTTAAGAGCTAACCTTAATAAAACTGAGTTAGAAGATATAAAAGACTATGCTTGGCATGCTTTTTCGTCTTTAGGATGCGAAGGTTGGGGTAGGGTAGATTTTATCCAGGATGTACAAGGAAAATTTCAAATAATAGAAGTAAATACTGTTCCTGGTCTAACTGAGACAAGTTTATTTCCTAAAGCAGCCGCTTATGAAGGTTTGTCCTTCAAAGAAACTATACTTCAAATTCTACTTTTAGCTTGCATAGAGGCTTAGCTGACCATAGAATGCGCTTTCTTTACCTTATTCCACATCGATTTGATGGGAATTATTAAACCACGAGGTATATATGAAACATTATGAAATAGTTTTTTTAGTGCATCCTGATCAATCAGATCAGACTTCATCGACCATCTCAAAACTTGAGAAAATAGTTAACGATTCTGGTGGTCACATCCATAGATCAGAAAATATTGGAAACAGGAAATTGGCTTATCCTATTCAGGATCAGTTTAAAGCAAGTTATGGTTTACTAAATGTTGAGTGTAATCAGGAGTCAATAGAAGAAATAAAAAATTCTTTTAGATTCAATGACTTAATAATCAGGCACCTTGTTATAAATTCAAATAAAGCCCATACAGAGAATTCTGCTCTTCTTTTGCAGACGAAAGAAGATAATGAGAAAGATAATTATCATCAAGCAAGGGACGATGTAGTTAGATCTGAGGAAGAACAGGCGAGGAAAGCTAAAAAAATAGATTCATCTTCATCTTCATCTTCAAATTCTAAAAGCCTAACTTCGGAGGAGAGCGTTAAAAAAGAAGAAGATTCAAAGCTTGAAGATAAAGAAGATAAAGAAGATAAAGAAGATAAAGAAGATAAAGAAGATAAAGAAGATAAAGAAGATAAAGAAGATAAAGAAGAGGTATAACCATGGCAAAGAAACAAAAGAAGAATTTCAAAAGAAAGAAAAGTGATTTTGATAATAGACCAAAGTACTGCAAATTTACTTCTTTGGGTATAGAGCAAGTGGATTTTAAAGATATAAAATTATTGAAAGAATATATAACTGAGACTGGTAAAATTATTCCAGCAAGGATGACAGGTACTTCAGCAAAATATCAGAGACAATTAAATAAAGCTGTGAAAAGAGCAAGGCATCTTGCCCTTATACCCTACACTGATTCACACTATAATTAGATTATGGAACTTATACTTTTAGAAAAGGTTGCTAAATTAGGCGATCCAGGAGATTTAGTCAGAGTAAAATCTGGTTACGGTAGGAATTTTTTAATACCATCCGGTAAAGCAGTTAGAGCAGATGAAGAAAATAAAGCTGAATATGAGAAAAGGAAAGATGATCTTCTCAAAGCTGAAGCTGAAAGGCTTGCCGCGGCTGAAGAAGTGGCTAAAAAATTAGATTCACTTGAGATTAATATTAAAGTAGCTGTATCTGAAGAAGAAACATTGTATGGTTCTATTGGAACAAGGGAGATAGCAGAATCTCTTGAAACTAAAGGAATAATCATTGAAAAAAGTTCTATCAGGTTACCTGAAGGCACTTTAAAAGAACTTGGAGAGTTTATAGTTGATATTGAGCTTCATCCTGAAGTCATAAGAGGAATAAAAGTAATAGTTTCAGCTCAAGAAGAAACTTAATTAAAAGTACCTTGTTTTAATTTCTTTTGAGTGGGAGAATTGATATCTCTCATTAAATTAGGCATGGCAGTAGAAATTACATCAAATAAGGAATTACCGTATTCAACAGAAGCTGAAAAAGCAGTTCTTGGTGGCATTATGCTTAGAAATGAAACTTGGGATTTAGTTTCAGATATGGTGAAAGAAGAAGACTTCCATAAAGAAGAGCATCGTTTAATTTATAGGACAATCTATAATCTTCAAGATGCAGGAAAACCAGTAGATGTAATAACAGTTCAAGAAGCAATAGAAGGTAATGGAGATTTACCAAAGCTGGTGAACCAAGGAGGTAAAGACTATTTAGCTCTTTTAGCTAAAGAGACGCCTAGTGTAGCTAACATACAGAGCTACGCAGACATTATCAAACAAAGATCAAATCTAAGAAGGCTGATAGTAGCAGCTGATAACATATCTAAGGTTGCTAAAGAGTCTGATGCATCCGGAAGTGACAGGATAATCGACGAAGCTGAAGAGAAAATATTAAGTTTAAGAGATGATTTAAATAGATCGGTAGGACCCAAACAAGTTAAGGATCTTTTAGGTCCAGTCTATGCAGATATCCAAGAATCTTCAGAAAGTGGAAATGCTTTGGTGGGAGTCAGTACGGGTTTTGGAGAAATAGATGAAGTTACTCTGGGTTTTCAGAAATCTGATTTAATCATTATTGCAGGCAGGCCCTCTATGGGTAAAACAGCTTTAGGTTTTAATATTGCTGAGAATGTAGCCAGGGAAACAGATCAAACTGTTTTACTTTTTAGTATGGAAATGTCTTCAGAGCAAGTGGTCAGAAGATTAATATCAAGTATTTCAAATATTGATTTACAAAGATTGATGAGAGGTCAATTGGAAGAGAGTGATTGGGAAGGAATAGATAAAGCTTTATCTATCTTAAGTCAAAAAAACATTCTCTTAGATGATACTCCAGCTCTTTCTCCTGCTGAAATTAGAGCAAGAGCTAGGAGAATAAAGAGAGAGCGAGGTGATTTGGCAATGATAGTGGTTGACTATTTACAGCTAATGCAAGTGCCTGGTAGAGGCGATAATAGAGTTGCAGAAATTAGCGAAATAAGCAGATCTTTAAAAGCGCTAGCGAAAGAACTAAATGTTCCGGTAATTGCTTTATCTCAGTTAAACAGAGCTGTAGAGACAAGACCTAATAAAAGGCCTATTCTTGCAGATTTAAGGGATTCAGGTGCGATAGAGCAAGATGCAGATGTTATAGCATTCTTATATAGACACTCTTATTATGACCCCACTGATTTAGAAAGCAAAGGTAAGGCAGAAGTAAATATTGCTAAACAAAGAAATGGCCCTACAAAGGCAGTAGCTGTAGCATTTGTTGAAAATACTGCAACTTTCCAAAATTTAGCTAGAAGCGATAGATTCCCCCCTCAATTTTATGATGAGAACGAGGAATCTTAGAGATGAAGGTTAAGTATACTGAAGATACTCCTAGAAAAATAAATGAATTTAATCAAGAGATTGAGCTGGCCCCTGAGGGTGTAGAAGATATAGCTGAGATTTTCCAAACGCCTTTAACTGGAGCCTATAATTGGGACTATACACTTCAAGACAATAGAATAGGAAAATTGTATGAATTAGGTAAGAGACTTAATTGGAATACATCATTAGATATAGATTGGGATAGACCTTTGGTTGTGTCTGACGAAATACCTGAGATGTTCTGGGACGAGTACCCTCCTTATAAAAATTTAGAAGATGACAAAAAAAGAGAATTTCTAAGACACAGGGGTGCCAGTCAATTTAGTCAGTTTTTACATGGCGAGCAAGGTGCCTTATTAGTGGCATCCCAATTAGTTTCTTGTGCTCCTACTTATCAAGCAAAATTGTATGCGGCATCGCAAGTATTTGATGAGGCCAGACATGTAGAGGCATTCAATAGGTATATTCAAGAGCGCTCAAGACTTATGTATCCAATTGGGTCCGGACTGAAGAGCCTTCTTGATAAGATTTTGACTGATGAACGTTGGGATTTAAAGTTAATTGGAATGCAGATTATTATAGAAGGTTTGGCTTTAGCAGCCTTCAATACCGCTAAAGCTGTAACACCAGATCCAGTTCTAAGAGATCTTTTGCATCTAATCATAAGAGACGAAGCAAGACATGTAACTTTTGGAGTGAATTATTTAGAGGATTACATAGAAAATTTCTCAGAAGAAGAAAAGGAAGATAGAGCTATGTTTGCTTATGAAGCTTGTGTAATAAGCAAAGAAAGATTATTCCCAACTGATGTTTTTAGAAGATTTGGTTGGGATGAGAATGAAGCTAGGGAATTTTCAAATAACGCAGGTTTCGCATTGGAATTTCAGAGACTACTATTCTCAAGAGTTATGCCTAATTTATCGAGAATTGGCCTTCTGACTGACAAAGTTAGGCCTTTATACGATAAGTTAGGTGTACTAGAGTTTGAATCGCATTCAACTGACGGAGATATTTCTTGGGCCGAGCTAGAGAAACCTCTAGATTTATCTGCCTAATAAATTAATTCTATTGTTCAAGGTTCAGGTTTTTGTTAATCTGTCCTCCCATCTTATAGAAGTTTTTTTATATTACTTTTTAGGGCTATATTAGATGGGAAAAAATCAAACTCGCTTTATATTCGTTACTGGAGGTGTTGTTTCTTCGCTGGGGAAAGGGATCGCCTCTGCATCTCTTGGTGCAGTGTTAGAAAGCAGAGGCCTCTTGGTAACAATTCTTAAGCTTGATCCCTATATTAATTTAGATCCTGGAACAATGAGTCCTTTCCAGCATGGGGAGGTTTTTGTTACAGAAGATGGTTCGGAAACAGATTTAGATTTAGGTCATTATGAAAGATTTTTGAAAACAAAGATGACCAAAGACAATAATTTTACTACCGGTCAAGTTTATGAACAGGTACTAAAAAAA
>Ga0163108_10000117_pt1 | contig 56427 bp, 37 predicted proteins | sample Fk1155metaG_FD_109644 | JGI IMG/M metagenome (GOLD analysis project Ga0163108, IMG submission 109644) | Marine microbial communities from the Central Pacific Ocean - Fk160115 155m metaG | ecosystem: Environmental > Aquatic > Marine > Oceanic > Photic zone | place: The Central Pacific Ocean...
AATATGCCAATAGGGCTTCTGCTGGTAGGGACGCCCACGGAGATCCGGATTCGGCTTCTCATCGAGCATAGCCGCGACCCGGGCGGTAATTTTGACCTTGCCAGGCTTGTCGAGACGCACCTCGCTTCCCTTCGTACCCACCTCCAGAGAGCCGACCTTGAAATCGACCAGATGGCTCCGACCATCCCCTACATAGGAACGCCCATTCTTGAGCTCTTCGCAGAAGCGATCAAAATCGAGCTTCCCATCGAGCTTGCAATAGACCCTGCCGAGTCCAACCCGTTCACCATAGATACACGGAAAGTCGGTCTCACCGCTGATCATGGTGCGAAAGCCGCAGTTCAGCGTGTGATACCAGATGTTCAGCTCCCATACGTAAGGTGTATCGACAGTCGAAATAAAATCTACAACACCATGAACCACGTCCACGATGTATTCGTTCGCCCCGATACTGTTGAAGGGAGGAATGACGTAATTCGGAAGATCTGCCGTGTTTACATCGAGCCCCCAGCCGCTGTGGGAAAAGCCGACCACGCCCCCCTGCTTCTTTCCCCAGGCCAGAACCGGCAGATCCCAGCTAGGCCACTCCTCGATCTTCGTGGTCCCGGGGTAATCATCCTCTTTCAATCTGAGCAGGCACAGATGCCCCGCGTGCGAAGAAGGAAAACCGGAGACCTCGACATCGTAGCGCATCAGGTAGTCAGGTTTGCTGAGGTCAGAGACCCTGCCATCGAAGAACTGCTTCTGGAAATACCAGCAGGGCCCCCAGCTCAGGACACAGCCGACGTTCAGATCCTCCCCGAGAATATGGCGCATCATCGATTTCGGGGTTACCCCCTCGTTGGGACTTTCATAATGAGCGCAGCCGGCCGCGTGAACATGATGGTCGCCGCTGTACCAGCCGAGCTTCTTGGCGTGAAACCACCTTCTGAGCTTGAAATTCGCCCGACTGGTCTTCTGCCCGGTGGGCACCACCACATCCATCCTGTCGCGGAAGTACTCGGGCCCGCGTCCGTATTCGAACGAATATTTCCCAGGCGGCAGGGAGATGGACTCGCCGTGATGACGGTAGATCTGGGAATGAAAAAAGAAATCCGGTTCGAGACGACGCGATCGATGGGGATAGATCCTGCCGCGGGTGTCGCGAATGACGAACGAGGCGCTCGCGGGCTTGCCATCGTAATCACTGACCCCGAGAACGACCTCTGTCGAGGGAATGCAATTGAAGAGAACATTCACCTCGTTCCTGAAGCCGAGATCCTGGGTTCCCTGTCCGACATTGAACTCGATCTTGGCCTCTCGCTTACCCGCGTCCCTCGAATAGATCTCGACAATCCTGTACTCAAGCGCCAGCCCGGAAAGGGTCTTGTTGAGAGGGCGGGAATCAAAGGTCTGGACATCCATCCAGCGATCGCCCACCTGGGCCGGCGTGACGCTCACCTTCGGATCCGCCGAGCCACTCGACCGTTTATAGACAGGCCTCGCATTGGGACTTTTCGCCTTCAGTTGCGCTGTCACCCCCGCCTCGTTGTGAACCCGCACCAGGAAGGCCCTCCACCCCTGCTGGATACATTCAGCTGCGGCAGGCCCACGCGCAACCTTCACCCGGCTCTCGGGATTGATATGAACCGAAAAGAGAACATGCGGCGCGAGAACAGCCTGAATTCCCGCCACAGCATCCGCCCCCCCCTTACCAATCGCGCTGTCCAGGGCTGCCACTTCCTTTGCTGAAAGAGGCCTGCCAATATAGGCCAGGGCTTCTTTCACCCTGCGGACCTGCGCCACAAGGGGCTGTGGCTCAATCCCCTCAACAGGCTCCAGCTCATCCGGAAAAACCCGGGAGGTCGGCTGTAAACATGGAAAAACAAGCGAAAGAAAGACTATGGTCAGTATGTTTCGGTGTCTCATCCGGTGATCCTGTTTTGTAGTTGGTAGATATTGAGACAGGCTAGGTGATAATACATCGATGAGCCCCAATAATCGATGCGTTGGCGGGTCTGATCGACAGCATCTCTGCTGTCAACCAGACCTCGACTGCTGAGCGACAGAGTCGGATCACCAGGATGAAAAAAAAACAGGCCCTGACAACGATACTGCTGATCATTTGCGGCTACCTGGCCTACCAGCTCCTGCGTGAATCTCCAGCTGGTGGAGAGCACCCTGGAGACGACCCCCGAATCGAAAACCAGGTCCGTGAAGAAGAGGAGAGGCCGAGAGCTGAAACGGGTGAACCGGTGAAGGCTGGAACCTTGCCAGGGCCGGTGAAGGCGGTCCCCAGGGACACTATCACCGGCCACGTGTTGGCGAAAGATAACCGGCAACCTGTCGCCAGCGCCGTCATCACCCTGCTCAATGAACCCGGCACGAAAGTGATTACGGCGGAAGACGGTTCCTTCCGCCTGGCCCCGGTAGCTCGCCAGGCCAACGACCTGCTGGTCCGCGCTCCAGGGGGCTACGGAGTCACCACGCGGCCGCAAGTTCCCGGCGGTACCCACGGGCTGGTCATCCTGCTGGAGAAGGAGCTGACGCTTCGCGGAACGACCATCTTCCCCGATGGCAGACCTGCCCCGAATATCGAGCTTCTCCTCCACTCCGCCGCGACTCTCGAGGCGGACCCGTTCTCGCGCGCCGCAGCCCTCCACGGAGGCCGGCCGGCGGAAGCACGGGGCGCCAGCGACAGCCAGGGAGTCTTCTCCATCGGGGGACTGTCGCAGCGGGACTGGTTCCTTCACATCAGGGGTCCCGGGATCGTCGAGCAGATCCTCAATGGAGTGGTCTGGGTCAGGCCGGAAATACAGCCGATCGAGGTCGTCGTTGAGCCTGGGCTGTCCATTACCGGAAAAATCGTAGACGAGACCGGGAATTCTCTGCCGGACCTGGAGGTCCGGGTCTTCGCGGAATTGGACCTGAACCTGGCTGTCACCCTCACGAAAAAAACCGACGACGAAGGGCGATTCGTCCTCGGCGGTCTCAGCAAGCGAACCTTTGGGCTCATCGCTGGAGCCTCAAGCGACTTCTTTCCGATCAGGATCGACCAGGTCGAGCCTGGCGAGGAGCTGCTCATCGAACTGGCGAGAGCGGACTCGCTCAGCGGACGTGTCATCGATGCGGAAAACTCCCGACCCGTCAAAGGGGCGGTCATTGGCTGGAGCGATGGAGCCGAGGATGACTTCAAATGGCTTCATGGCGAGTCGATACGGGAGACCGTCAGCGATGAACAGGGCCGCTTCAACCTGCGCGGGATCCCCCGCGGAGATGTCGAGTTCACTGCCCGGGCCGAAGGGTATTTGATGATAAAAATCGACAAGACTCTTCGCCGCAACACCGCGGACAAGAGCGGCCCGGTGCTGCGTATGAGCCGCGCCGGCAGGCTGCGGGGCATCGCGAGAAATGAAGCGGGGGCTCCCGTGGCCGAAGCGACGATCGAGCTGATGCTGAACTCGCAAAACGGTCTTGTCCTGGCGGTGGGAGAATCCGATTCGAAGGGACGCTTCCATCTCGGACTCGACTCCACCCCGAAAGACGAGGCCTGCACGGTCAGGGCTCAACACAAAGACTACCAGGGCAGCACTCCGGCAGAGCTCATCATCGGGGACCCATCCCGGGAGCAGCCCGAGCTGGCCATCACCCTCCTGGCGGGAGGAACGATCAGCGGAAAGATCAGCTTCGACCAGGAACGGCTCCCGGACGGCCTCACGCTGGCCGGAGTCAAGCTGATGCTTCTGCGGGTTGAGGAGGGTGAACTGGCAGAGCTCAACCGTTCGTCCATCAGTGATGCGAACGGAGAATACAGCCTGGCCGGGCTGGCGAAAGGTGAATATGTTCTGCGAAGCGACACCGCCGGTTTCTCCCCCTACCAGGGCGAGCCGCTGCGTCTTGGAGAGAGAGAGAGCCTGCTCCACGAGATCTTCTTCACGGCGGAGAGGGTTGTCAGTGGGCAGGTAAGGAACCAACTGGGAGAACCTCTCCGCGCGACCATCTCGGCCAGGGACCTGAGGAACGGCCATCGCAAGCGAAGCCGCCGCCAGACCTTCAGCGACAAATACGGGCGCTTTCGACTGGGAAGCCTGGGGCCCGGACCCTACAGGATTACGGCTGAGGCTGCCGACCACCTTCCGTTGACGAAAAACAGCGTCTCACCTCCCGAGGAGAATAACTTTGTTCTCGAGCGCTACGGCTGGGTAGAAGGCGGGGTCAAAGATGACTCGACAGGAAACCCGCTTGAAGATTTCTCCATCACGATTCTTCCAGTTGGAGAAACAGGCGAAAAACCAGGGCAGCCCAGGGAGACGGTTTTCGAGAATTCCGGCGGGCGTTTTTTCATCGGCGGCCTGACCAGGGGAAAATATGATTTCCTGCTCTCGGCAAACGGCTACCTGCCGCTCATCAGGATTCTCTCCATCAGCGAAGGGAAAATTTCGTCGAGACTGGACCTCAAGCTCTCCCGGGGCCGTTCGATCGAGCTCGCTGTCGAAGATCAGGAGGGGCGAGCCATTGAAGGTTGCCGTATCTCGGTCTACCTGCAGGTCACCGGAGGGAAGTCCCCCTCGACTCCGCATCGTAGCGTCTTCCTGACGGACGACAAAGGAAAGGCCCGCATCTCGGGGCTCACAACAGGCTCCTGGACCCTGGCCCTGGATCATCCGGGATACCTTCCCCACCAACCACTCAGCCTGTCCCTGGCGGACGAGACCGAGGAGCGGCCTTCACTGAAGGTGACCCTGCTGAGCGGAGCATCGCTCAAGGGCAAGTTGAGCACTCCCGTGATCAGCGGAAGACGGGATCGACTGCTCCTGATGGGAAAGAACCTCCAGCGCCAGGCGGAACCCGATAATGACAGGAACTACGTATTTGATGGTCTGCCCCCGGGTACCTACACCCTGCTTCACTACGGAAACTCGCGGCTGGTGGGAAAACCCATCCAGGTTCGTATCGAGGCCGGAGCAAAAGAGGTCATCCGCAACATCGACAAGGATTGACCTGGCCCGTCAATCCTCGGCCTCTTCACTGGCCTCATCATCCTCCGGGCGGAGGTAGAGCGCTCGCGCCAGCAGAAAACCTGCCACCATTCCAATGCCTATGAAAATGAGGTATCTCATACCTTAGCTCCGCATAAAGAATGGGCCCGGACAGCGCAGGCCGCGCGCCCGCAAAGAAGATTACTTCTCTTCCGCACCCTCGGCGGGAGCATCGTCCTCGGGTTTTGCGGCTCCGAAGACCCGGTCGAGGTAGTGACGATAGAGCCCGGCGGCGAGGTCATCCGCCTTCGCCAGAGCGAGCAGGGCGGCGACTCCGGCGGATCCATCTTCGGCGAAGAGAGACATGTAGGCGCTGAGGAGCTTGTGCTTGCCGCTGCTGGCGAGCTCGGCGAGACGGTCCTGGAAAGCTTTCGCCGAGGGAAAGTGTCCAGCTACATCCTCTGGAAGAACAGCGAAGGCTCCCTCTGACTCGAGAGCTTTGCGGAGCACCAGCTCAGCATGCTGGTACTTTCCGAGCCCGAAGAGCGCCTCGGCCAGCAGCAGAGGATGAATCGGATCATCGCTGTCGCGGTAGGCTCCCGCCAGCAGGAGGCCGGCATCCCTGTACTTGCCCTTGCGCAGCAGCGCCACGCCATTCCTGGCGGCCGGGCTACCGAGACGAGCGGCGCGTTCCTGCGATCGAACGACTCCCTCAAATGGCCCCAGGCTGGGTGTTGCCAGGGGAGAGGCATCGACCGGCATCTGAATCCCCATCTGCCAGGAGAAAGGATAGCTGTGCTGCAAACCAAGCCTTGGCTCGATCGCTACCGGGGGAAGAAAACCCATTCCGCGGTAGCCTCCGTAGGCCGGGTAGCTCCGGGCAAGATAGCCCTGGGGAATATTCCAACCCCAACCGGGCAGCAGCCATGGCGAGTTGAACAGGGCTCCATTGTAGCCCCCAGTATAGGCTTGCCCGGCTTGAGCTCCCTGGGGAACACCGACACCAGTCGCCCCCACCTGGACAGCTCCTCTAATCGGTCCTCTCACAGAAGAGGCCGCCTGGCGGCTCGAACGGACTCCTATTCCCGCACCTCTCCCAGGCAGTCCCTGGGCAGCGGCCTCGAACCCGAACGAACAAACGAAGAGAGCCGCAAAATAAATGAAACTCCTGTTGAAACAGTTTCGAATCCGGGTCATTTGGAACCTCCTGTCGGCCTGGCTATATCCCCTACCTGCTCGAGACGACGACTACGGAGATTGTAAAGACTTGCGGGAACACTGCAGCGAAAAAACCGGGATTTGAGCATGATTGCCGTCCGTGGACAGGTTTATTACAGTTCCATGCACGCAAACGCCCCCCGGAGGGTACAACAAAAGAAACCTGGAACTCGAAACCCGGGGCCTCAGCTGAAATGAAACAACGAATCCTGCTCTTCTCTACGGCAAGCCTCCTGCTGGTCGCGGGAGTCTTCTGGGTCTTCTACGGTCCCGGAGCTTCCCCCGAATCTGTCCCGGCGGCCGGCCGGAGCTGGACTGAAATCCAGCTTCCCACTCCGTCCTACAGCCCGGTGGAAAAGCTGAGGGTCAAGACGGTGGCGGGAAACGATAAGTTCATCGTGGAAACCAGGGAGAGAGAGCTCCGCCAACCTCTCAAGACACTCCAGCGTCTCTTTCTCCATCCTGGATCCGAAACAGCGGTTAAAGAATACGAGTCCATCACCTCTGACGACTTCAAGGCGAGCCCCTTCAAATCCCCTGGAGAGCTTCCGCTCTACCAGTCGAAAGAAATCAGGGCCGTAGAAGAGATGGGGTTTCCAGCCCCGTCTGTCGAACGTTCAGCCTTCCCCGCGAGTATCCTGGCCAGCATCGATCCCCTGGAGGTTCTCACCGCGGCGGAGCTCAAGGTCACCGGCATCTCGGAAGGAAAGGAACTCAGCGAGATCGAGATCCTCTTCTCGCTCTCAGGCCCATCAGCCGAAGGTGAACATCATCAATGGAGCGGCGAGGCTCTGCTCGGCTGGAAGGTCCGGGAGCGGAAGTTCTCTTTCTTTCAGCTCAGGAAACGACGATACGTAACTCTCTCAGCCAGCCCCTTCCAGGATGTCACCGCCAGGGCGCTGGGCGCGAACGATTCCTACAACAGGATCCTCCTGCCCTCGATCGATCACTTCAGAAGCCGCCTGGATGCGGCTGTAGGTGTCGGTGTATACGGGCACAACGGCCTGGCCGTAGGTGATGCCAATGGAGATGGGCTCGATGACCTCTACGTTCTCACCGCCGCGGGCCTGCCCAACCTCCTCTACCGCTGTCGACAGGACGGAACCTTCAGCGACGCCAGCCGGGAAGCCGAGGTGGATCTCCTGGATGGAACATCCCAGGCTCTCTTTCTCGACCTCGACAATGACTCCGACCAGGATCTCTTCCTCGTGACCGAGCAGAAGCTGGTCGTATTACTCAACGATGGAAGCGGACGCTTCCTCCACCTGGAAAATGCGATCCCGGAAAAAATCACCGGCTCCGCGACGCCGCTGTCAGCCGCCGCGGCGGACTACGACCTCGATGGGCTGGTCGACATCCACATCTGCTCCTATGTGTTCTGGCGAGGCGGCTCGAACTCCGCCGGAACCAGGCTGCCGATCCCCTACCACGAGGCCCACAACGGCGCCGCCAACATCCTCCTCAAGAATCTCGGCGGCGGCCGCTTCTCAAACGCGACAGAGACCAGCGGACTCAACAGGAACAATCAGCGCTTCAGCTTCGCGGCCGCCTGGGGAGATTATGATGACGATGGCTACCCCGACCTCTACACCGCCAATGACTTCGGCAGCAACAACCTCTGGCGCAACAAGGGCGACGGAACCTTTGAGGAAACCACGACCGCCGCCGGGGTCGAAGATGTCGGAGCCGGAATGAGCGTGTCCTGGGAAGACTACGACAATGACGGGGACCTCGACCTCTACGTCGGAAACATGTTCAGCGCGGCGGGCCGGCGGGTCACCGGGGGAAATGACTACAAGACCGGCGATCAGCGGCTACAGAGTGTCTACAGGCGCCACGCCAGGGGAAACAGCCTGTTCAGCAACGCCAAAGATGGCAGCTTTGAGGATGTCAGCCTCTCCAGCGGCGCGTGGTTCGGCCGCTGGGCCTGGGGAAGCGATTTCCTCGACTTCAACCTCGACGGCAACGAGGACCTCTACGTACAAAACGGCTTCCTGACCAACAGCAGTGAACATGACCTCTGAAGCTTCTTCTGGCGACAGGTCGTGTCGCAATCTCCCCGCGAGGAGCTGCGCCTCCAACGCTATCTCGATGGATGGGAAATCATCAACCGGATGATCCGGGAGGACACCTCCTGGGGAGGCCGGGAGCGAAACTGTCTCCACCTCTCCAGCGGGGAGGGAAACTTTATCGACATCTCGGCGGCCAGCGGAGTCGACTATATCCAGGACGGCCGGGCTCTTTGCCGCCTTGACCTTGATCTGGATGGTCGACCCGACCTCGCTCTTCGAAACCGGGATGGACCGCAACTCAGGCTGCTGAGAAATACCTGGCCCGGCGACAACCGCGCTCTCTGGGTTCGTCTCGAGGGCCGTAGCTGCAACCGGGATGCCATTGGCGCCCGCATCAGCGTCACCAGCTCCGGCAGGACCCGGATCAAGGACATTCGCGCCGGGGCAGCCTTCCTCTCCCAGTCAAGCAGGTGGACCTGCTTCGGCCTGGGCGATGAGAAGACGGCCCCCGCCGTCAGCGTACGCTGGCCCGGAGGAGAGACAACAAGCTACGGAGCGCTCGACCCTGCCGGCCGCTGGCTGATCATCCAGGGAGAGAAACCCAGCCGGCTCCCATTCCGAAAATCAAAGCAGGAACTCCCGGCCGCGACCCAGAACCCGAAGGCTCCGACACCGGCCGATGCTGAAGAGAGCTCGACGATCGAGACCTGGCTCGTCGCGCCCGTAGCAGCTCCCGACCTTCCCTGGACCGGTCCGCAGGGCCGGCAGAGGCGCCTCGGAGAATTTCGTGGAAAGCCTCTGCTCCTCCATCTCTTCTCACGTGACTGCGCGGTGTGCGTCTCAGATCTTGAAGCTCTCATCGCAACCGGGAAAGAGCTCTCCCGCATGGGAGCGGTCAACCTGATCGCCTCGGTCGATCTTGGCCCTGTCCCCGACGGTAAGCGAGACCTGCTGGCGAAAATAAGCGGCCCCTCCATCGGACTTCGCTTCGAAAGGGAGACCCTGGCCGGCTGGAACATCCTTTTCCGGCACCTCTTCAACCACAGGCGCGACCTGGTCGTCCCGACGAGCTTCCTCATCGAGGAGAGCGGAAAGATCGTCAAGGTCTACCGCGGCCGGACCGACCCGGCCAGGTACCTCGCTGACCTCGGGAAGATACCCCGCAGCGACAGCCTCCGCATAAAGAAGGCTCTTCCCTTCAAGGGCAGGTATCTCTACCCGAACTTCCAGCGCGATCTCCTGGAGCTCGGAAACGCCTACAGCGAGGCGGGGCTTCCTCTCCAGGCGAGGGCGATCTTCAAATCAACCCTCGCTGCCCGGGGAGACAACCTCGACACGCTGTTCAATTACGCCATCTCCTCGGCCCAATCCGGAAATCAAGATGAGGCCCGAAAGATCTACCTGGAAATTCTCAAGAAACGCCCCGGCTACGCAGATGCCCGCAACAACCTCGGAATCCTGGAGGCCCAGGCCGGACGCCTGGAGCGGGCCCGCGAATATTTCAGAGCCGTCATCCAGGACAATCCGGCCCATACAGAGGCCGCCCTGAACCTCGCCAACACCTGGCTCCAGGAGGGAGATTTCGAAACCGCGGCAGCCGTCTACCGCAAGGCTCTCCTTCACGATACCGAATCGGCGAAGCTCCAGCGCATGCTCGGCTTCGCCCTGTTCAGAGGCGGCTTTATCGAAGAATCCATCAGCTCGCACAAGGAAGCGATCCGGCTCGACCCGCTCGACCTCGATGCCCATCGCAACCTGGCGATCATCCTCAACGCCACCGAGGGCTACCGCGAGGCGGCGGCCATCTCCGTTCGCGGTCTCAAAAATGACCCGAACCATAGCGGGCTGCTGAACACCCACGGATTCGCTCTCTGGAAGCTTGGTGACACGGCCAGGGCCGCCGGGGAGTTCAAGAAGGCGATCTCGGCGGCACCGGACTTCGACAAACCCTACCTCAACCTGGCCAGGATGCTCGCCGATACAGCTCGCCCTGACGATGCCATGACCGCCCTCGGCGCCCTGCTGCAGCGGATGCCGGGCCATCCCCAGGCAACGGAACAGGTCGAAAAGCTCCGCTCGGGAAATCCCTGAGCAGCCGGATCAACCCGCGAGCATTCCTCCATCCACCACCAGCGTCTGGCCCGTTATATAGGCAGCCGCCGCCGAGGCGAGAAAAGCCACGGCACCGGCAATGTCCCCCGGCTCAGCGATGCGGTTGAGAGGTATCGCCTTCAGCATATCCTCCGCCGCCTTCTCATCCTTCCAAAGGGCCTCGCTCAGGCGCGTTCGCACCAGCCCGGGAGCGACTCCGTTCACCCGGATCTTCTCCGCCGCCAGTTCGGCAGCGAGTGTCCTGGTGAGAGAGTTCACCGCGGCCTTGCTGATACCGTAGGCGCCAAGACCCCGCATCGCCTTGCAGGCGGCTATGGTGGAGATGTTGATGATCACCCCGCCGCCGCCGAGCTCTCTCATCCTGCGGATGCCCTCCCTGGCCACGACCAGGTAGCCCCGCAGGTTGGTATCCATGATCTTGTCAAAGAGGGCGAGATCGATCTCGGCAAGCGAATCCATGCTGGGGTTGGTGGCGGCATTGTTCACGACGATGTCCATGCCGGAGAATCTCTCCAGGGCTACAGAGAAGGCTTCACGCATGTCGCTCTCGCTGGAGGAGTGCGCCGCGTGCACCGCGACCCGGTCGAAGCCGGCCTCGGCGAGCTCCAGGCGGGCGGCCTCGAGACCCTCCAGCTTCCTGGCTGTGAGGACGACCGAAGCTCCCCGTTCGAGCAGCCTGCGCGAGGCCGACAGCCCGATCCCCCGGCTCCCGCCGGTGACCAGGGCCACCTTGCCTTCGAGATTGAAAACGGATTCGCTCATCGACAGGTCTTCCTTCATCCGAAAAATGAGTTCGCCAGAATCGCGGTTTCGAGATAGCATCCCGCTTTCACGGGCGAAGCTCGCCCTGTCCGTCACGAACCGACAACGGGATGAAACCTATGAGACCGGCATTCTATACTTTTTTATTCCTTCTTTGCACTCTGCTGGGCGCCTGCTGGGCGCCAACCCCGGCGGAAGCGAACGACTCCTTCAAGCCCGGACAGGTTATCCGCTACGAGGGAACCACCCGGATCTCGCAGACGGTTGGCGAAGGTCAACCCCAGGGCGATGCTTTCAAATGCACGCTGCTGACTCTCAGCGAGACCTCTTCCACCGGAAAAAATTCAATTCTCGCTATTCGGGAGCTGGTCCCCGCTGGTGAAGAGGGAAGCCCGGTCGCAAGCTACGACATCCTCGACCTGAAAGAGAAATCCGGCCTCAAGAGCAGGGAGACCCCGATGGAGCTGGAAGCTTCACACCAGATGGTCGGGATCTACCTTCCCCTGCGAGTGCGAATGCCCGAACTGGCGCAGGGGAAGTCCAGCTACGAGGTGATGATACTCAACCAGATCCCTGTCAGCATCCAGTGCGGCCTGCAATCCCTGGCCTCGGGAACCGCGATCCGCAACACTGAGAAAGCGAGCTTCGACTTCAGAGGCAGCAAGGCGACGCTGAATAAATGGGAAGAGCGATACACGAACGATAAGAAAACGGGAGCCATCGGCAGGATCGCCATCAACTACGAGATGTCGGTCTCCATCAACGGCAACCTGATCACCCTCTCGCTGGCCTGCGACCTGCAAGCCAAAGAGATCACTACCCTGGAAAAAAACCCGACCCTGAAAAAGGGACTCGCTGTCTTCAAAAATGCCTCCGCCGCCTTCGCCGGGATGACGGCATCATCGCAAACCGGTCCATTGGTAAATGAGGTCAGCAAGCTCCTTGATGAATCCCCCTGGTCGGCGCTTGCAAGGGCCGCGCGAACCCAGCACCAGGGCTTTATCGAAACCTTTGAAGCCGATGATGCCGGCAAGGTGCTGGCGAAAATCCTTGGAAAAAAAGCGCCCGACTTCACCCTGGCCGACCTCAAGGGAAAACAGGTCAACTTCAGCAAAGAGACCGCCGGCAAGGTGACCCTGCTGAGCTTCTGGGGCTATGGCTGAGGACCCTGTCGTAAGGAGGCTCCTTACCTGACCAGGCTGCAAGAGAAGTACGGAAAATCGGGATTCACTGTTATCGCTGTCAACGATTGGGACGAAGACGCCGCGACCGTTGGTAAATTCGCCTCCGAGTCCAAGCTCACCCACAAGATCCTGCTCATGGGAGGCAAGATCAGCCCGAAGCTCTACGGTGTGGTCTCATCTCCCACCAGCTTCTGGATTGATCACAAGGGTATCATCCGGGGCAGATCGGTTGGCTTCAACGTCGCCCACGTACCCGAGATGGAACAGAAGATCGAGAAGATGCTCGAAAACCGGAAGCTGAAGAAGTAGTCCCGGCAACCCCCGACCAGTCCGGCCCCTACCAGTCCGGATGCTTCCGTTTCATCCTGTCCGCGAGGAGAGGATCCAGCATAGGGACACCGCCCATGACCACGCCGGAGGCGCCCGCTTCGAAGAAGAGGCCGGGATCCTCGATGCCGGTCACGCCGCCCACTGCAATCGTCTTCACCTCCAGGCTCTTCCCTGCACAGTATTCCACAGCCGCACTGACATTCGAAACCGCCGCCGGTTGAATCGCCCTGCCGAGAATCCCAACACGCTCAAATGCCCCGAAGACAGGCCGGCCATCCTCTCCAAGAACACGCCTTGAAACTCCGTTCACCAGCACGACCGCGTCGGCGCTGCCGGCCACGGACTGGTAAAAACGGCTGAGCTTTCGCCGGTCGTTAAAATGTCCACTCTTGATAAAGAGAGGTGTCGAGGGGAGGGCATCCCTCAACGCCAGGGCCAGCCGGCCGGAGGCTCCGGGGTCCTGGTAGATGGAACCCTCGGCGGTGCAGACGTTCGGACAGGAGAAGTTGGCCTCGACGATGTCGGCGCCGGCCTCGTCTGCCCAGCGCGCGCAGCGGCAGAAATCCTCCACCAGGGAAGCCTCGCCGCCGCCCTCTGCGGGAGTTCCGACGACACTGACAACCAGGAGCTGGCCGCGGCGCAGCTTCCCGCGAGCGCGCCTCACATCCTTCCTCCAGACCTCGGGCGGCTGCGAGGGCATCCCGAAACAGACTGCCGAGGTAACCTCGGCCGGATCGCGCGCGCGCCTTCTCGCCTTTCGCAGGATCTCGTCGGAACCAGGCTCAAGGTCGTTGATCGGCTCGACAAAAACCCAATTGGGAAGGGGATAGCATGGCCGTTCGGAGCTGCGCACGGTCTTGTAGGTAAGAATGTCGAAGCCCAGGCGGGAATAGCACTCAACCCACCTGGAATTCAGCAGGATTCCCGCGGCGACACCGAGCCGGGAGTTCACCTTCGAACCGAAGAATTCCTTCTGAGATACGTCCGTAATCCTTGGAAAGGGGCCCTTGAAGCCGGGACCGTTTCTGTAGTTCCAGCGATAGGATCTGTCCCGGCGGTAGGTCTCGTTATTCATGACTTTTTTTGCACGCAGGAAATCAATCGCTTCCATCAAAAGTGAAGCCTAACAGGCTCCCCGACATCGTCCCGAGGACCAGCCTGCCGCCTCCGGCGGCGGGCGAGGAATAGACCTGCGGTCCCTCCTCCTCCCCGAGCAGCTTCCGCAGCTCGAGCGACCAGAGCCTGCGGCCGCTCGCGGGCGCCAGTCCGTGGAGCAGTCCCCCGGTAGAGGCTACCACGAGAGCCCGCTCCGCGGAATCGAGCAGGGGAGATGAAACCACGGCCCCCGCGCCGCAGGCCGCGCTCCAGAGAAGCTCGCCCGAAGCCGGATCGAGCGAATAGACCCTTCCATCCCGGCAGCCGACAAAGAGCGCCTTCCTGCCGGCGACGACCGCGGTCAGGACCCCATCGGGCAGCTCCGTCCTCCAGGCCAGCTTCCCGGTCACGGCCGAGAGGCTCAAGACCGCGCCGGCTGGCTTCTGAGCGCTCTCGGTAAAATTGCCGTTGCCGAGGCCGTAAATAATTCTATTTCCGAGCCGAACCGGCGCCCCCCAGGCCGGCAGCTTCACCGGCGTTCTCCAGGCAAAGGCGCCCGACCTTCCGTCCAGCGCAAAGGCCTCCAGCTTGCCGTAGCCCGACCCCGCGTACACCAACCCGCCTGAGAGTAAGGGCGCGATGTCGACATGCAGGCCTCCCTGGTGCCAGAGCTTTCGTCCATCTTCGGAATCGAGACAGTAGACGCCGTCATCCCCCGCTCCAAAGAAGACCCTTCCGTCCGCGATGTGGGGACTGGACTCCAGATGGCTGCCAGTCTTAAAGCTCCAGAGCTTCTTCCCCGAGGCCGCGGCAAAGGCGTAGAGGCTGCAATCAGAGTCCTGGTGAAAGCCCTCGCCCACGAAGACCTTCCCGCCGCTGACGGCGGGAGAGGAAAAAACCGGGTAGCGGGTCTCCGCCTCCCAGGACTGCTTCCCGGTGGCAAGGTCAAAGCAGAGCACCCGGCCGGTCGCGCTGAAGACTGACTGCTCGGCAAGTCCCACGAAAACCCGGGTTCCGACAATCGCAGGCGACGAAGCGTAGGCCGGTGAGATGTGATCTTTGTTCATCGACCGCCAGGCGAGAGAAGGTTTTTGAAAAGCAGCGGTGCCATCGATACTGCCTCGGCGAAAGACGCCGCCCCGAAAAGATGGCCAGTCATCTCCCAGGGCCGGCCGGTCCGAAGACAGCGGCAGGGAGAGCATCAGGAAGAGTATTAGATGTTGTTTCATGAGAGGTAAGGTCTCAACGATAGCCGGTCAGTCCCTGGAGGCCAAGCATCGCCAGCACCGCCAGCGCCAGGTAAGCTGCCCACGCCCCCACCGCGGTCTGCGCGGGCAGCAGGCCTCGGCCGCCGTTGAAAAAGGCGGCCGCGTCTGAAAGCCACTCGTGCAGTTGCCCGGGCAACCCGACAAGGAGAGGCGCGTGGTCTACATGCACCTCGCGCAGCCCGCCCCCGTAGCGGCCGATCGCTGGCGCCCGATCGAGCCCGGCACTAACCAGGATCTCCTTTCGCACCTTCTCACCGGCGGCGGTTACCGAGAGCCCATGCGCGCCGGCAGCCAGCGCCTCGACCTCCCAGCCAACCCTGTAGGGAGCGATCGCGGGATTCGAAAAATTAGATTCAAGCTTACGGTAGGAGCTCCCGAGAACTCGAAGACCCTCGGCAGCATCCAGCCTGGCGTAGCGAAGCCGCCCGGCGGCGTTCAGCTGCGAGGGATCGACAAAGACGGTAAAGGTGAACCGGCTTCCGGGAGAGATCGGCTCGGCGGCGAAGCGGTCGTTGACCCAGATAAAACCAATACAAAGCGGGAGAAAGGTCCAGGCGATGGGTTTCAACAGAACGAGAACCCGGTCAGACTTTGCCGCGGCCATTCTTTCAGCAAGCCGGGCCCGGATCCTGTCCTCTCCATTCTTCTTCGCCTCCGCTATTTTTTCGCGGTACCAGCGAAGCCGCTGCCGCAGCCTCTTGAGCATGGAGCGATCGCTGACCTGGACGAGGATCGCAAAAGAGCAACAGCTGGCCACCAGGGCCGCCCAGAAGATCGCCTCATAAGGCTGAGAGCCGGCCCCGGGAAGCCTGTCGAGAACAAGGCCGGCGAGATCAGCCATGAGCGCGCCTGGCCCCTCAAAAGAAACCAGCAGCAGCGACACCACCACCGCGATGAGAAGGCCGCCCAGGACACGAACCACCGAACCCGGCTGCGAAGGCGCGCAGAAAGGCTCCGCGCCAGGCTCCCACTCCCCGGCCTCGGCATCTTCCTTCCCGGCCGCGGGGACAGCCTCGTCTTCCGCGATCAGCAGCAGCTCGCCGCGGTCGGCATCGACAACCGCCTCCACTCCGGTCTCGAGCTTGCGACAGGCGCCCTCGAGAACCAGGGCGGGAATGCCGAAGTCCCTGCAGACGATCGCCCCATGGGAGAGACTTCCCCCCCGCTCAACGACAAGACCCGAAGCTCCAGCGAGCAGGGGTGTCCAGTCAGGATCCGTCGATTCGGCAACCAGCAGGTACGGACCCTCAAACGGCGGCTTCTCGGCGGCGGAAGAGCAGCTCCAGATTCGCCCTCGCCCCTTTCCGGAGGAGATTCCCTCACCACGAAGACCGCCTTGAGATGCCAGATCGGCAGGCTGCTCCCCGGGCTGGGAGATGGGCCGCTCGCCCGAAAGAACCTGCGGCAGCTCCAGCCCGCGCCAGCGGCGGCGAAGATCCCTGCGCTCACGGATCCGCTCTTTCAGCCGGCCGGGAATGCCGTCTCGCTTCGCGGCGACGCATTCACCGAGTTCCCGGAGCTCCAGGTAAAAAATATTTCCCTCGAGCGACAACCTGCCGTCGAGCTCAACCAGGACCCGGCGAACCAGGTCGTAACCGGCCATCCAGTAGAACTTACCGTTCTCCCTCCAGGGCAAGAGCTCGCGGGCTTCCGCCAGCAGCCGCTTGAAAGACTCCAGCGCCTCCGGCTGTTCCCGGCTGAGAAGCTCGAGGACCTCGCATTCGACCGCGTCCCGGCGTTCTTCAAGCTGTCCGCGGCGGGAGAGAAAGCCCTCCTCTCCCCGGGCCATCTGCTCAGCGAGCGCCCGCACTCTCTCCGGCTCCTCCCACCACCTCTTCTCCGCAAGCTCCATCTCACCGCCAGAGCGATGTCCGAATCGATCGAGAAACCGCTCCATGGCGGAATCTGAGCGAGCCGCGGCAAGCAGACCTTCAGCCTGCTCTACCGCGAGTTCGCCGCTCAGCGAGCTGAGGAGCTCCCGCACGGCGACCGCGCCGCGCTGAAAGCCAAGGCATCTCTCGAGAAGATCACGCAGCTCCTCGAGAGCCGCCCCTGCATAAAAGGAAAGCTTCAGTGCCGCCGGGGCGAAGCCTTCCATGACCCGGTCAATACGACTCTTCAGCTCCTCAAAGAGCTCCGTCTCGCTCAACTCGCTGAGCTCAACACCGATTTTTTCAGCAACCCAGGCCTCGTAAAGAGGCAGCGTGTCCCGAAGGAAGCTGCCGAGGACATCCTGCCGGCCGCGGGTAACGGTTTTCGCTGAGCCCCACAGCTGCCCAAGCGTCCTGAGCAGGGCAGGCGGACCGGCGTCCCGCGTCTTCCAGAGACGAGGAGGTTCCTCGATAGCCGAGGGCCGTGAGCTGAGCTCGATGCGATCATAGGAAAGAATGCCTTCTGAATAAAAAAGCTCGGCGCAGCGTTGCGGATCAGCGTAGACCCGGCCGCCGACAAGCTCGAGAAAGCCATCGGAATCAACCCGCTCCGAGGGCTGGTAGCCCAGCTCCCGGTATAACGCCCCGAATCCTCCCCGCCCGCTCATGAACTCAGACTGGATATCCCAGGTCATTGGAGTTGGATAGGAGAGCGTCTCATCGAGGTTGTGCCGCACGAGGAATCCCTCACCGCCAGGCAGGATCCCGGCGCGCGACAGCTCCTCGGCAAGCAGATCATCAACCCCGCCCGCAGCGGCGCCAGCCTCTCGGACCTGCAGCAGCCAGAGCTCCCCCTCCGCCCAGGCCCACTCGACATCTACGGTGAAGCCGAATTCCTTCTCGAGACGCAGCATGAGACCAGCAAGCTCCCTGATGGCCTCCAGGCCCAGAAGACGATCACCCCGGCTGCGCTCTCTCGCCAGCTCAAGCCCTTCCCTGGCAACAAGGTAGCTGTCCGGCGTTACCTCGCCGGAAACCAGCGCCTCGCCCAGGCCTTCCACGGCCTCGATCAGGACGAGATCCTCCCCGCCGGTCCCCGGGGCTCTCGAGAAAGAAACTCCCGCAACCTCGGCCTGGCACAGGGCCTGTACCGTCACCGCGGTACCCTCAAGACCGATGATTCCACGCTCAGACCTGTAGGTCCTCGCCCTCTCACTGGACCAGGAGTCAAAGACCCTGAGAACGGCCTCCTCTACAGCATCGCGAGTACCCAGCCCGAGAACCGTATCCATCATCCCCGGCATACTCAAGGCAGCGCCTGAACGCACAGCCAGTCTCAGCTCTCCAGCTCCCTCCCCCAATTGGAGACCCGTGACCTTCTCAATGCGCTGCAGCCCGTCGTGGAGCTCCTCCCGCAAACCCGCGGGCATCTCCCGGCCGCCATCGTAGTAGTTTCTGCAAAAGGAGCTCGACAGGGTAAATCCAGGAGGAACCATGTAACCACAGGCGCAGAGGGCGTGAAGTCCAGCTCCCTTGCCGCCAAATTCTTCGCGCTGAGAGAGACATTCACTGCGGTCATCACCAAGCTCACTCTTCCCGACCTGGAAAAAAGCGCTTTGTTTTTCGTTCACTGCGCCCCCCCCTCTCCAATACAGACGAGCTCGTCAGCTGAGCGTAGATAAACCCTCGAACCGATGATGCTGACGGGCGCGGTGGGCGCGGCAATGTCCCGGCCTTCAAGATCCAGCCGCCAGACCTCATCACCCAGCCTGGGATCGAAAGCGATCACAGTTATTCCATCGACCGCTACCGCCATGCCGAGCGCGAGAGCAGGGGGCGCTTTCCATCCCGTCTGCGAAGGGAAGGAACGGCGGTCGGCTCCGTTGTCCGGATCAACCGAGAGCAGCTTTTCCGGCCCGGACACGACAAGAGAGTCAGGGCCCGCGACAAGGCCAGGCCCGGGGCCCGGGACACATGGCCTGCTCCAGAGTAGCTCACCGGTGTCTCGAGAGAAGGCCTCCAGGACTCCCTGGCTTTCAAGATAGAGCCTCCTGTCGGCGTAGGCTATAGAACGAATCTCTGATTCCCTCTGCGGTAACGCGCCCAGGGTATTGCCGGATTCTGGATCGACCAGCAGCAGGGTCCTGCCGCGCGCCACCGCCAGCTCGCGGCCTGAAGAACAGAGCGCTGCCGCCCCGCCAAGGTCCTCCCGCTCCCAGGCTGGCTCACCATCTTCGATATCTACCATGACCAGCGCCCTTGAACCCGCGATGACACAACCCCCGTCATCCAGGCAGATGTCGGCCTCCAGCGCTCCACGAACCGGTCGCCGCCAGGCCACGGCCAGACCCTCGGAAGATTTATCCACGGCGATCAGCACTCCAGCCTCTCCTGGCGCCCCCGAGAGAAGAAATATCCTTTCCCCTCTTGAAACCATCTCTCCTGCGAAGGCGCCAAGCTCGAGCTCTCCCGCCCGTTTACCATCCCTGTCAAGACAGCGCAGCCTTGAGCCGCCGGGCTCCCTCTCAACAAAAGCGATAGAGTCTCCAAGGGGTACGACCGGCCCCGGCTCTTTCCCGGAAGCATCCGCGGTCGATCGTCTCCAGAGAAACCCTCCCCTCAGCGGCGCAAGGCGCGGGTCAGGGTTGCCCCCCCTCCCCGGCCCGCCGCGGATGCCTGTCCAGCCGGGGATCGCGATTCCCTCTTCTTCTTCAGAGAGCTGGATCAGTTCTCTTCCCCGGGTAACCAGGATTTTCCCCTCCCACAGGACCGGAGGTCGTGAATCCGTCCCGGAGATCGCGCCCACAGCGCCCAGGCTGACACGCCATTCTTCCCTGCCGCGAATATGTGAAAAACGGGAGAGTCTCCCGTCAGAGAGAACCACGTAGCAGGAGGAGAGGTCAGCCGTAACAGCGCGAGGCGCCTGGCTGGAATAGGACATCCGGGAAAGCCCCCGGCCGGTCGCCGCATCGAGCACTCGCAGCTCCCCTCCGCCTTTCACCCTGGCCGACAGGTAGGCGAGCTTGCCGGCGCAGAGGACGAATCCTCCCGGCACCAGGCCAGGCACGCCGATTTCCCAGCGTTTCTCGAAGGAGCTACCGATCAGCTGAAGACAGCTGATCTTCCCGTCGGTCGTTGATGAGCCGTCAGAAACAAAGGCCAGTCCCTGGTGAATACGCAGCTCGAGTTTTTCTCCGGAAGAGGCGAAGATCTCCGCGTCTGCGGAGGCAACCACCTCACCGGTCTCGATATTCACTGCTGCCAGGGAATCTCCGAGGACGAAACAATGTCCATTTTCATCGCCCGCGAGAGCCACCTCAGCTCCCACCGGCGAAGGCACTTTCCAGGCTGGCGAACTTCCAGCGAGGGGCAACTCCAGCAGGCTGAACGCCTGGAGTGAACCGCGGCAGGCGATGACCACCATCTCGTCGATGACTGTCGGCTCCTGCGTCGCCCGACCCTCCAGCTGCGCCACAGCCAGGAGGGCTCCGCCGTTCGCGTCGACAATTCGCAGCTCCGTCCGGGAACCGGAGGCGGAGAGCGTCAGGAGATAGCCCGGCCGCTCACTTCCCGCGGCCTCCCGGCGAACCAGGAGAGGTGGAAACAGGAGAGCCTTCGGCAGCTTGAGTTCCCAGGGCGATTCACCATCTACAAAACGCTCACAGGAGAGGTTTCCTGTTTTAGAGGAAAATCTGAAAATACGTTCGTCGGCGAGAAGGTCGCCCTCTCCAACAGGAACAGGCAGTCGATAGCTGTCGACCTTCACCCCCCTTGTCGGACCCTGCCGGCGCGGGTTGCGCGGATGACTCGTTGAATCACCATTGGAAAATTCACCGACTCGTCCTGCCAGGGGCTCTCCCGCCACAGGCGCGGGCCAGATGAATGCGAGACCTTGCGGAGCATACCAGCCGGCGCCTGCGGTCAATACAAGCAGGAGAGCCCACTTCGGCCGTCGTACGGTATACCCAAGTGCCCGCCACCAGGTTCGCGGCGACAACAGCACCACGAACAGGGCAAAAAGCAGAAGAAGAAGCTGGGGAAGGAGGGCGAGCAGCCCCGGCGCAAGGCCCGGTATTACCGCCAGCAGGCTCATTCTCAAGCCCCCTTCCTGATCAGACCTGGTTTACGAAGCCCCGGTACACGGCGCCCATGAAGCTCGCTCGAGCGACGGGCCAACCTGGGGCGAAAACAGAGCCTCGGCTTCAGGGCTGGGCAAGAAGCCCCTCCTGGACTCCCTTCGCCTCCTCTTCACCATCGATAAGATCGGAATGGCAGGCCGATTTCTCTCCCTTATGGGCCAGCTTATGAATTTCCTCAGGCGAAAGAACTCCGCGCTTCTTGAGAATGTCCTGCTGGTCCTCACTCAGGGAGCTGGTACGAACAGCCTGTCCCCCCTCGCGCTGAAAACCATCCGCCTTGCCTGAGGCAAACTCGACAATCTCCTTGGAAATACGGACAGAACACCAGTCGTGACCGCACATGGCGCAGAAGTCCGTATCGACATCGAGATCTTCATCGTGATAGGCCTTGGCCGTGTCGGGATCGAAAGACAACTCGAAGTGCTTCTCCCAGTTGAGCGCGGCCCGAGCCTTGGTCAGCTCGTCATCCTGGTCACGCGATCCGGGAATCCCGAGAGCTATGTCGGCGGCATGCGCGGCGATCTTATAGGCTACGCAGCCCTGCTTGACATCATCCTTCTTCGGCAGGCCGAGGTGTTCCTTCGGAGTCACATAACAGAGCATGGAGGCTCCATGGTAGGCGGCGGCGGTGGCGCCGATGCAGGAGGTGATATGATCGTAGCCGGGGAATATATCCGTAACCAGCGGCCCCAGCACGTAAAAGGGAGCGCCGTGACACAGCCGCCGCTCGAGCTTCATGTTGAACTCGATCTGGTCAAAGGGAACGTGGCCGGGTCCCTCGATCATGACCTGCACTCCCTTGGCCCACGCCCGCTGGGTCAGCTCGCCCAGGGTTTCGAGCTCGGCCAGCTGGGCGGCGTCGCTGGCATCGGCGAGGCCGCCGGGGCGCAGCCCATCCCCCAGGCTGAAGGAGACATCGTACTCCCGCATGATATCGCAGATGTCTTCGAAGAGGTCGTACATCGGATTCTGCTTGTTGTGAATCAGCATCCACTTGGCCAGCAGGCTCCCGCCGCGCGACACGATCCCAATCAGCCTGTCCTTCACCAGCGGCAGGTGTTCCTTGAGTACACCGGCGTGAAGAGTGAAATAGTCCACCCCCTGCTTCGCCTGGTGCTCAAGATTCTCCAGGATCACATCGTAGGTCAGGTCCTCGAGCTTTCGGTCGATGATCATCGAGTAGATCGGCACCGTACCGATAGGTGTCCTCGAGTTCTTGATAAAGGTCTCGCGGCACACATCGATCTGGCCGCCGGTTGAGAGGTCCATGATGGTGTCGGCGCCCCAGCGCTCGGCCCAATGCAATTTCTCGAGCTCCTCCTCAGTACCCGAACTGACCGGTGAGGCGCCCATATTGGCGTTGATCTTGGTAGTCGAAGCCCGCCCGATGCACATCGGGTCGAGCTGGTGCTGGAGATGGACCCGGTTGGCCGGAATGATCATTCGCCCGGCCGCTATCTCGGCCCGGATCTGCTCAGCGGTAAGATGCGTCTCGCGCTCCGCGACTCTCTTCATCTGCGCTGTGATAATTCCCGCGCGCGCGGATTCCAGCTGGGTAACGGGCGTGCGGCCCTTATCATTCTCCCAATCGGTAGCCTCGATGCCGGAAGGCTCGGGCATGCCGGGCGTATCGGGGGAGGAGAAGGTTCGCTTCCCTCCTATCTCGGGCTTGATCGCGAAAGACCTGGGACTCGTTCCCTCGCGCTGGGTCGACGGATGGCTCCCCAGCTCAGGAAGAGACCACTCGGGGTTCACGTGAATTCGCTTTACCACTCCAATACCACCTTTCGATCTTTTCAGCCGCCGACCCACCGGGAGACAGTCGACTTAATTCAGCTCTTCTGCTGTACGGAATATTCCAGGTTCATTCCAATTCACTTCAGAATCCGCTTTTCCTACGCCGGTACAATCCGGATCAGGTTCCGAGGGTCAGTTCTCAGCCTCGCCGGTGAGGCACCCCTAGCGAACACACGGAGAATATCCATTTGCCCGCATCTCAGCAAGAGAGGATTTCCGATAATAACGTTCTCCTGCCGCGTCAATTGTCCGGGTGAGGCCGAATGACGACCTTGACTGCCCGGCGAGCGAGCATATCACCCAGGGCGTCCTCGAGCTCTTCGAGAGGACGCTGAGATGAGAGCAGAAGATCCGTTTCAAGCCGGCCTGAACTCAGCAGCTCGAGAGCGGCGCTGAAATCAGCCGGCCGATGATGGTAGGCGCCCATCACCGTCAACTCCTCGTAATGAACACGGTGAGAATCGAGCTCGAGGCGTGTGCCGGGAGCGCAGCCCCCGAAGAGGCTCACCCGGCCTCCGGGCCTCGCCGAACCGACGGCGTCAAGCCAACCCTCCGGTACCCCGGTCGCATCGATGGAAAAATCAAACCCGTGCTCTCCCAGGCTCCGGGCACGAACCCGCTCCGCCTGGGAGACGCCCCTCTCAACCTCCAGGGTGTCGCAGGCGCCCAGGCTCCGGGCCAGTTCGAGGCGTGATTCATTCGGATCGGCGACCACAACCTCGACTCCCCGCTCCGCCAGCACCGCCGTGAACAGCAGGCCGATGGGGCCAGCCCCATAGAGAACACCCCGCTCCGCGGAAAGCGGAGCCAGCTGGTCAATTCCCCGCAGGACACAGGCAAGGGGTTCACTGAGAGCCGCCTCGGCAAAGCCCAGGTGATCCGGGAGCCGGTAGACGCCCCGCTCGACGAAGCGGGCAGGAACGACAAGGTAGCGCGAGAAGGCGCCATTGAGATAGACGAGATCGACGCAAAGGTTCTCATTGCCGCGCGCGCAGAAATCACAGGAACCGCAGGATGCCGAGTTGGAAATAACGACCCGCTCACCCTCCCGCCAGCCCTCGACCGCCTCGCCGGGAGAGACGATGGTTCCGGCCAGTTCGTGGCCGAACGGCGAGGGAACCTCCAGCATTTCCGGATGCCCTCCGCGCCTGTAGACCTTGACGTCCGTCCCGCAGGTCACCGCCGCCCCGACAGAGATGAGCAGCTCTCCCCGCCCCGGCTGAGGCACGGGACCTCCGCGAAACTCGATCGATTCAGGCCCGGTCAGCCAGGCGGTCAATTGTTCCATTGGAAGCTTCCCTTCAGGGTTCGATGAGTACCTTCAGAGCCCTTCGATCCCGGACCAGCTCGAGAGCCTGGCCGAAATCCTCCAGCCCAACCCTCGCGCTCACCAGGGCCGCAGGGTCGAGTGCGCCCGAGAGCATGAGCTCCCAGGCCGCGTCCTGCTCCTTGACTCCGCCGGAATACGAGGCTACGAGGCGGCGCTCCTCCTTGAACAGGCGGTCCAGTTCAAAGCCCGCCTGCTCGCCAGCGCCGGCGTGGGCGAAGAGTACAACGGTTGAGCCCCTCCTGCCAAGCTCCAGGCACGCCAGGAGAGCGCCGGAACCGCCGGCTGTGTCGAAGATGGCGTCGGCTCCCAGTCCGCCTGTCAACTCGGCGACAGCGTCGGAGGCGGTCTCCGGGGCGCGAGAGAAGTCTGCTCCAAGCGACAGCGCCAGCTCCCTGCGCTCTTCCAGCGGCTCGACCACTCCCACCAGGGCATCCGGAATCGCCGCCTTCAGCACCAGCAGGTGAAGTAGCCCCATGCTGCCGCCGCCGAGAATAACGGAAGCTCCTCCAGGCTTGATCCCGGAACGCCAGATGCCTCTCAAAACACAGGCCGCGGGCTCGAGAAAGACCGCCGTGTCATCACTCAGAGAGTCGGGAATGGCCCGCATCGCCGAACGGACAGCGGCCTCGGCCACGATGATTTTTTCACTAAACCCTCCCGGCGAGAGCCGATTCTCACGAAATTCTTCGCACATCGTCTCGCTGCCAGCCAGGCAATAGGCGCACTCCCCGCAGGGAACATGGTGCGCCACCACGACCCGGTCGCCAGGGCTGAAGCCTTCCACTCCAGTCCCGCACCGCTCCACCATGCCCACCACCTCGTGACCGAGAACCGTTCCGGGCGGCTGGCTGGCCGCCTCCAGCTTGAAAATATCTGTACCGCAGAGGCCACAGACTCTGAGGGAGACGAGAGCCTCTCCCGGGCCGGGCTCGAGCGGCGAACGCAGCTCGATGCCCGTGGAGGCGCCATCGACACAGACCAGCGCTCGAAACCCGTCGTCCTTCGGCCTGCCGGCGTCTTCCATGCTCAAGCCTCAAATCCGCTCGAAAACGCCCGCGGCACCCATGCCGCCGCCAATACACATCGTCACGAGAGCGTAGCGCGCTTCCCGCCGCTCGAGCTCACCAAGAGCCGTCAAGGTCATGCGCGCGCCGGTGCAGCCAAGCGGATGCCCTAAAGCCACGGCGCCGCCGTTCACATTAACCTTCTCCAGCGGAAGATCCAGCTCCCTGATCACGCTGAGGGCCTGGACCGCGAAGGCCTCGTTGAGCTCGATCACGTCCATGTCATCGAGCGTGAGGCCCGCCTGCTCGAGCGCCCGCGGAACGGCCTCGACCGGCCCGATCCCCATGATCTCCGGGGCAACACCCGAGACGTTGTAGGATCGCAGGACAAGGCGAGGCCGGAGACCAAGTTCCTCGGCTTTTGCGGCGCTCATCACCACCACCGCCGCGGCCCCATCGCTCATCTGCGAAGCATTCCCGGCGGTGACAGTTCCCGCGGCGGAAAAAACCGGCCTGAGCTTCGAGAGCCCATCCAGATTGGTGCCTGGACGGGGGCACTCATCCACCAGAAACTCGACCTCGGTCTCCTCCACCGAACCATTCTCTCCCGGCTTCTTGAGCGAGAATCGATAGGGCACGATCTCTTCGTTGAACCGCCCCCCCTCGAGGGCGGCCAGGGCCTTTCGATGGCTCTCCACCGAGAACTCATCGGCCTCCTCACGAGAGATTCCGTACTTCCGGGCCAGGTTCTCGGCGGTCAGCCCCATCCCGATGTAGACCTCGGGCCAGTCATTGGCGAACCCGGGATTGGCGTAGGTGCGCTGGAACATGGCCACCCGGCTCATGCTCTCGACACCTCCGGCGACAACCACGTCCGAATGTCCGCAGCGTATCTGGTCAAAGGCCTGGGAGATCGTCTGGAGGCCCGAAGAGCAGAAGCGGTTGATCGTCGCCGCGCTGGTCGTCACCGGAAGTCCCGCCTTGAGAGTGGCGATCCTGGCGACGTTCATGCCCTGCTCCTGCTCGGGGATAGCGCAGCCCAGCAGAACATCTTCGACCTCGGCGGGCTCGAGACCGGCCGCCCTGGCGACGGCCTCCCGGATCACGCAGGCTCCGAGATCATCCGGACGAACCGTGCGCAGGGTACCCTTTCGCCCCTTGCCCATGGCTGTCCGTGCTCCGCTGACAATCACCGCGTCCTTCATTTTTCCGTTTCCCCTGTGATGGATTTCAATTCCGAAGTGGCTTTCCCGTCTTGAGCGTATGGGTGATCCTGTCGATGGTCTTCTGCTCGCCAAGCAGCCCCAGGAACACCTCGAGCTCGAGCTCGAGCAGGTATTGTTCGCTAACCGGGAATTCCCCATCAATATTTCCGCCACAGAGGGCGTAGGCGAATCGCCCGGCGAGAAATTCATCGTACTCGCTGATAAACCCTCCCCCGGCGTACTGGCTCAGCAGGATTCGCAGCTCTGCAATTCCGGCTTCTCCCGCGACCTTTACATTTTCCCGCGGCGCGGGAGGCCGATACCCGTGCGCCGCCATCGCCAGGACCCTGGTCTTCGCATCCAGCAGCGCCCTGTCACGGTTCATACTGATTCCATCTATCGGCCGGAGGTAGCCCAATTGCCTGGCCTCCGCGGCGCTGCCGGAGGTCTTCGCCATCGCGATGTTTTCAAAATACCGCATCAGGAAGCCGAATGAATCAACGGGATAGCCGGGCGGGACAGCCTCCGCAGCCCGGCAGGCCATCTCCCGTGTTCCGCCTCCGGCGGGGATCAACCCCACCCCCAATTCCACCAGGCCGATATAGGTCTCGGCCGCCGCCTGCACCGCGTCGCAGGCCAACGGTATCTCGCAGCCGCCCCCGAGAGCCAGTCCCTGGACCACCCCCACCACCGGGATGGATGAATACCTGACCTTCAACACGGTCTCGTGAAAATCACGAATCATCCTGTCGATGGCCTTCCAGTCCTTCTCTACGGCAGCCGCCGCGAGCTCCTTGATATTGGCGCCAACGGAGAAGTTCGAAGCCTGGTTGCCGATGACCAGCCCCGCGCAGCCTTCCTGTTCGACAGCATCGACTCCCTCGCGAATCATCTCCAGGGTTTCACCCGAGATCGTGTTCATCTTCGAGTGGAACTCGACGCAGAGGACTCCATCTCCAAGGTCGAGAACACTCGCGGCTGGGTTTGATCTCAGCGGTTCGCTGCGCATGCGAACATCGTCCAGCAGGATGACCCCCGGCCTGTCCTCTATCATCTCCAGCTCGCGGCTTGCCGGAACAAAAACCGTTGGGCGCATCTTCGCTCCCTCACCGGCGGTTGAATAAAAGCTGTGGTTGCCGCCGCGGAGCAGCTCTTCGACAAGCGCGGGAATCTCCCGGCCTTCCTTCTCGAGTCGGTCGGCGGTAGCCCTGACGCCCAGGGCATCCCAGAGCTCAAAGGGTCCCAACTGCCAGTTGAAACCCCAGCGAAGCGCCCTGTCCACGCTCAGGATATCATCGCAAATCTCGGGAACCCTCCTGGCGCTGTAGAGCATGGTCTCCGACAGCAGCTTCCAGACGTAGGCCGAGGCCTTGTCTTCGCCGCCTGCCAGGGCCTGAATCTTAGCCGGCAGTTCCTTCGCCTCCCGCGCGCTGTCAAGCGAAGGAAAGCTGACCTCTTTCGCCTGCCGGTATTCGAAGGACTCGAGATCGAGTACAAGGATCTCCTTGCCCTCCTTCCGGTAGAAGCCGCCTCCGCTCTTCCTTCCGAGCTTCCCCTCATCCACCATCCGCTGGAAAAAGGCGGGAGCCCGAAAGAGCTCGCGGCTCTCGTCCTCAGGGACCAGGTCGTAGACATTCTTCATCACCATGAGGGCGACATCGAGACCCACGAGGTCATGAAGCTTGAAGGTGGCTGTCTTCGGCCGGCCAATAACAGGTCCAGTGATCGCATCGATCTCCTCGATGCTCAGACCCGTCTCCTCCTGGTAGACGCAGGAGGCGCCCATGCAGAGAACCCCGATTCGATTGGCTATGAAATTCGGAGTGTCCTTACATTCGACGACGCCCTTGCCCAGACGCTTCTCGGCGAACTCCCTGACGGCGGAGAAGATCTCCTCGGAGGTATCCGGTCCCCGAACCAGCTCGAGCAGGTACATATAGCGCGGCGGGTTGAAGAAATGGGTCACCAGAAAGGAGCTGCGAAAATCATCGTCCAGACCTTCTGTCAGGAGCCCCAGGGAGATACCCGATGTATTCGATGAGATGATCGATCCCGCACGGCGATGCGGAGCGATCCGTTCGTAGATGCCGCGCTTGACATCGAGATCCTCGGTAACCGCCTCGATGATCCAGTCGCACTCTCCCAGCGCCTCGAGATCATCCTCGATATTACCCGCGCTCAGGAGCGACGAATCCGAAGGGTCCATGAAGGAGGGCGGCCGTGACTTGAGAGCCCGGCCAATCGCATCCGATGCGATCCGGGAGCGCTCTCCCTCACCCTCGGGAACGATATCCAGCAGCAGGCAGGGTACCCCGGCATTCGCCAGGTGGGTGGCGATCCCACACCCCATCGTGCCGGCGCCGATAACCGCGGCCTTTCTGATCAACATATCCCACGCCTTTTCATCTTCAGCTCTTTTCCCCCTGAGGCTCGGCCCCGTCCTTGCCAAGACCCTCTTCCTGTTCCTTGCGCAGCCACTCTATTCGATCCGCGACTTTTTTTTCAAAACCCTGGTCACCCGGCTTGTAGAAGTAATTGCCCTGCAGGCCATTGGGCAGGTATTGCTGGGCCACCCAATGCTCCCGGAAGGCGTGCGGGTATTTGTAGCCCTTGCCGTGCCCGAGACCTTCCTTGTCGCGGGATGAATCCTTCAAATGGTTAGGAACCTCGTCATCCGCTCCGCTGTTGACGGCTGCGACAGCCTCGTAATACGCCATCGTCGAATTGGATTTGGGCGCAGTGGCAAGATGGATACAGGCCTGGGAGAGGCTGAACTGGCACTCCGGAAGACCGACGAAGCGGGTGGCCTCCGCGGCGTTGTTGGCCACGACCAGCGCCAGCGGGTCCGCCATCCCGACATCTTCGCTCGCGAAAATGACCATGCGGCGCGCAAGGAAGAGAGGATCCTCGCCGGCGCGAATCATCCGGGCCATCCAGTAGAGGGCCGCATCCGGATCAGAGCCGCGCAGGCTCTTGATGAAGGCGCTGATCATATCGTAGTGAATGTCTCCATCCTTATCGTAGAGCAGCGCCCGCTGCTGGATGGACTCCTCGGCGACAGCGAGGTCGACCACGGCCACGCCATCCTTTCCGGGCGGTGTCGTCACCAACGCCAGCTCCAGCGCGTTCAGAGAATTGCGGGCATCTCCGGAGGCCAGCTGAACGATGTGATCGAGAGCCTCATCCGTCACCTCGTGCTGCAGCCCGCCGAAGCCCCTCTCCTCGTCATTGAGCGCCGCCACCAGGATCTCCCGAAGTTCCTCGTCGGCAAGGGAGCGAAGCTCGAAAATTCTCGAGCGGCTCACCAGGGCCTTGATCACCGAGAAATAAGGATTCTCAGTTGTCGCGCCGATGAAGGTGATCGTTCCGTTCTCCACGTGCGGCAGCAGGGCATCCTGCTGGGCCTTGTTGAAGCGATGCACCTCGTCGACAAAAAGAATGGTTCGCTGAGAATCTTCGAAGCTGTGTTCCTTCAGCCTCTCGGCGGCCCGAGCGACAACCTCGCGGATATCTTTCACCCCGGCAAGAACCGCATTGATGGTCTCGAACTTAGACCGGGTTGCGTTGGCGATGACCCTTGCAAGCGTCGTCTTGCCCGTGCCGGGCGGCCCCCAGAAAATGACCGAGGTCACCCTGTCGGCCTCGATCGCCCTCCTGAGCAACTTGCCCTCTCCCAGGATATGGGGCTGCCCGATGAACTCGTCCAGGGTGCGGGGACGCATGCGCGCCGCCAACGGCACGCGCCCATCCTCAACGAGGCAGGCCGCGTCCCTGTTGAGAGCCGCCTTGGATTCCTTCCCGCTGCGTTTCATTACCTTGCATCCTAACACCCAGCGCATACGCCCGTCAGGCTTAGTTTTTCCGCGCCGCCGACGAGGCTCAGGTAAGAAGATCATCCTCTTCACGCCAGGGAGGACTCACCAGGGCGGTGAACACGAGCTCTCCCTCCGAGGTGTTCTCGATCCACTGCTCGGCCCCAGCCGGAATCACGATGGTATCACCGGCTCCCACCTCTTCCGTCTCCTCTCCAATGTGCATGACCCCGGCGCCGCTGAGAATCGTATACACCTCATCCTGGGCCGCCAGCTTGTGGGGATGCGTCCCCTTGCCGGCCTCGACCCGGGCATAGGCCAGGGAATAGGGCAGCTCGACATCATCACGGTCACTGTGCAGGATCTCCTTCAGACGGCAGCCATCGTTGGCAACAATCTCGACACAGTCGTCCAGTCGCTTGATAAACATTTTTTGTTCCTTTGCGCTCAGTGTTCACTCGGCCCCGAGGGTTCTTCCCCGCCAGGTCTCTCCATGGCCGAGAAGATGATTCCAGCCAGAGAGAGAGGTCATCCACAGATAGAAGCAGCTTGCCAAGGGGAGGCTCAACGCGTAGCGCGGAGGCAGACCGTAATGGCTCGCCGCCGGCCAGTATTTCACAGTTTGCAGGGACATTGCCAGCGCCGCGGCCAATCCCGTCAGGGGCTCATCCAGCATCAGCGCCGCGGCGCACAACAGCGGCGGAGAGATGAAGAAGGCGAACAGACCGGCCAGGGTCAACAGGAGCAGCCAATACCTGTAGCCCAGCTGGTCAAAGGCGGTCCGGGTCACCATCTCCGAGATTTCCCCCAGTCGCGTAGAGCTTCTCAACGAGACCATGGTCCTGGAAAACCCGAGCCAGAGGCCGCCGCCGGCGGCCTTGACCCTGGCAGCGAAACGAACGTCATCGATGATCTCCTTTCCGATCGACTCCAGTCCGCCGATCTTCTCCAGGTACTCCCTCGAGACCAGGATACAGCCGCCCGCTGCGGCTGCCACACGCGAAGAATCCTTCCCCACCGACCTGAAAGGATAGAGGAGATGAAAAAACCAGACAAAGGCCGGAACCAGCAGTTTCTCCCACGAGCTCTCGGTGTTCAGCCGGACCATAACCGACACGAGGCTCTTCGACTGTTCGGCTGCGATCCGCCGAAGCGCCCTGATCGAATTCGCAGGATGGAGAATGTCGGCATCGGTGAAGAGAAACCAGCGGATCGCGTCACCTCCAGGCGCCTCGACGAGCTCCTTGACAGCTGTGGAGGCCGCGTAGATCTTTCCTGACCATCCCGGCGGAGGATCACCCCCCTCCAGGACCTCCGAGGTCTCACTGGCCGCGCTCTCCGCCAGCAGCTTGCGGGCCAACTCCCCCGTCCCATCATCGGAACGGTCATTCACCAGCACCAGCCTGGCGTAATCCGCTGATTGTTCGAGGAGAGCCGGAAGCGTCTTCCCCAGCGTCTCCTCTTCGTTGCGGGCGGGAATCACCACGGCAAGATCCGAGCCTTCCTCAGTTCCCTCAGCCGACGAAGGCGTCTCCGGCAAGGTCAGCCGCCCCGGCCAGCGACGGCGGGGATCGAGACAGAGGGCTGCCCAGAAAATGAGAACCACCACACTCCAGCAGAAGAACACGAAGCTCAATTCGGAGAGTCCGTATTCTCGCCTCCGGCGGCGCGGATGATGGCGCGCACCTCTTCAGCCAGGGCGCTGTTGGTGCTGATGCCGCTGCTGCCGCCGCTGCCGCCTCTGCCCTGCCAATCGGTGAAGACCCCCCCTGCCTCCTCGACGATGGGTTTCAACGGCACAATGTCCCAGAGGCTGAGCACGGGGTCGAGCATGACCTCGGCCCGGCCCGTGGCAACAAGCAGGTGCCCATAGCAATCTCCCCAGCTGCGCAGAACCTTTACCTGGTCACCGAGCAGGCTGTGAACTCCGAGCGAACCTGACTGGCGAAAGGTCTCAAAGCCGGTGTAGGTTACGCAGGCGTTCGAGAGCTCGGAGACAGTGGAGACGTTCGCCCGCGTGCCATCGGTGCGCGACCCGTTGTGATAGCAACCCTCTCCGACGGCAGCCACCAGCGTCTCATCGAGACCGGGCATGTTGATAACCCCAAGGATAGCCTCGCCAGCCGGATCTTCCAGCCCCACCAGGACGCCGTAGAGCGGCACCCCCTGTACAAACGATCTCGTTCCATCAATCGGATCGAGCACCCACCGGTATCCCGAGCTACCGGGTCTCTCTCCGGATTCCTCGCCAAGAAACGCGTCATTGGGGAACTCCTTCGAGAGCAACTCGATCAGCAGAGCCTCGGAATTCCTGTCGGCCTCGGTAACAGGGCTCTGGTCCGCCTTGAGCTCGACCTCGATTCCCTTCTGGAAATATTCAAGCGTCAGCTCGCCGGCTTTCTTCGCCGCCTCGAGAGCCAACTCCATTCGTTTTTGAAGATCTGTCATTTGCGCCTCGGCTGCCGTGAAAATTCAATCCGGCGGGCGGATTCTCGCACCCACCCGAGGCCTGTGCAAGAAATCAAAGAAAGCCCGCCAGCTCACATTCTCGCTCGAATTGGACCCCCTTCATCCCCGAAGCACCGGTAATAGGTGTTTTTTCGCGAAATACCCCCGTTAGAGGAACTTAATTCATGGCAAGACGATGCAGGAAAACTCCAGTTTTACTCGAACGGTTCCCGATAATAGAACCTGTGGAGGAATCTAATGAAACACATACACATCACAACAGCCGTCCTCGTTCTCAGCGCCCTGGTCTCCGGTTGCAGCGGCAACTCCCTGCGTGAGGGAACCTGGAAGCTCTCTTTCGAAGCTCTCGACAGCCGAACGCGCGAGTCGATGGATAAATACTTCGAATCCAACCGGGCCGCCTACCATCATGTCGATCTGAAAATCGAGTGGGCCAAGCAGGAGGAGGCCGAGGTGGTCGAGATCAAGGGAGTACGCAGCTACTCAACGGGAGGCATCTCCTCGAAAGATCAAAGCTCCCTGGCTCCCATGTATGGAAAGATAACCAAGGGCAACGACGAGATCGTGATCAGGGGGCGCGATGACAGCTTCCAGTTCTACCTTGTCGGCAAGGTGCTCAGCGAAGAGCGCATCGACGGGAAAAACTTCCTGGCGAAAAGTCACCTCGAAGATGAAGCGGTCGAAGGCCGCTGGCAGATGAAGTGGCTCTCGGACTGAGAAAGGCTCCTTCCCAGGAGGTCTTTCTCCTTCACGCCCGCAAGAGTTAGAATGCGGGCATGATCGATTCACCATCCGAACCACAGGCTCCCGCGCCTGTAGCCTCAAAAAACCTGCCCGCTAACATCGTACCCCTGGCCGCGCTCTGCCTCCTGGGATTTGCCGGGCTCGTGGTGAGCTGCCTGTGGCTGGCCGGGCTTGTCAATGGCACCTCCTTCAAAGACCTGGGTATCTCCGCAGCCATGACCCTGGCCGCCTCCCTGCTCTGGCAACTCGTTGAAAAACAGCGGGGACGGGGAGGCGAAGACATCCATCCCCTGGCATGGGTGGCCTTCCCCTTCTCGATCCTCCTGTTCCTCGGACAGACTCCCTTTCTCGCAAGGGCGGTCTACCCTCCCATCCAGGACTTCTTCCTCAGAGATGGGCGGGTCGAGACGAGATATGTCGAGCGTCCCGACGGCCTGAAGCTGGAGATCTCCTTCCCAAAGCCCCTGGCCGGCATCCAGGGCGACCTGCAAGTCAACTCTACCTACCTGCCGCTCGATTGCTTCAAAGAGGAAGCCGGGCTCATTAAATGGACCCGCACGAAAACGCTTTCCATTGCCGTCCCCGAAATTCTCGCCCGCATTGGAGAGAAGAAGATTGACTCCATCAGCGTCAATCTAAGGGCTGTTGGAAGCGGGGGAACGGCGGAAAAAATGCCGGGAAGACTGCTCTACGCAGATGGGCAGCGAGTGGAGCCCCAGACGCTCCAACCGCGGGAGCGCTGACCTTCTTCCGAAACGCCCGGACTTGTCTTTTACCCGGCACTCTAATAGACTCACCCGTTTGCAAAAAATCCGGCTCAACAGAAAAAGAACAAACTCGAGATGGTCAAGCACCTGATAGTCAATCCCGAAGAGGTTCGTCGTTCTTCGACAACCGACATCGGGGAGATCCCCGCTAATTCCTATTCCGGAAACCTGGCTGGCGAAATCGCCGATGGAAAGATAAGCAACGAAGAAGCCCTCCTGATCTACAGGGACATGGTCATCATCCGTGAATTCGAGACGATGCTCGACCAGGTGAAGAAAATGGGGAGCTACCAGGGAATCGAGTACGACCACAAGGGACCCGCGCACCTCTCGATCGGGCAGGAGGCGGCCGCCGTTGGACAGTCCTTCCTGCTGGGAGCGACTGATCACATCTTCGGAAGCCATCGCAGCCATGGAGAATTTCTCGCCAAGGGCCTGAGCGCGATCCATAAGCTCTCCGGGGATGAGCTCGGGGAGATCATCGAGGGCTCTCTCGATGGGGAGATCTGGAAGGCTCTCGAAAGCGAGGCCAGCGAGGACCAGAAGGAAAAAGGAGAGGAGTTTCTCCTCTTCGGCCTGCTCGCTGAAATTTTCGGACGAGCCACGGGCTTCAACCGCGGCCTTGGCGGCTCGATGCACGCCTTCTTCCTGCCCTTTGGCACGTATCCCAACAACGCCATTGTCGGCGGAAGCGCGGATATCGCCGTTGGCTCCTCCATGTTCATGCGCCTGCAGCGCGACAACGGAATCGCCGTGGCCAATATCGGCGACGCCTCCAGCGGCTGCGGACCCGTCTGGGAGGCGATGAATTTCGCCACCATGGGGCAGCTCTGGAACCTCTGGCCGGAGCCCTACCAGGGCGGCCTGCCGGTGATCTTCAGCTTCATGAATAATTTCTACGGCATGGGCGGCCAGACCAGGGGAGAGACCATGGGCTTCGAACGCCTGGCCTGCCTCGGAGCCGGGGTCAACCGGTTCAATCTTCACGCCGAGACCATCGACGGAAACAACCCCCTGGCCGTCATCGATGCCTTCCGCCGCAAGATGGAGGTCATCAAAAACGGTGAAGGCCCCGTGCTGCTCGAGGTCATCGCCTATCGCCAGAGCGGACATTCGCCAAGCGATGCGAGCGCCTACAGGGAGCGTGAAGAGATCGAGATGTGGAGGAACATCGATCCGATCAAGGAGTTCGGAAAGCAGCTTCTCGAGAGCTCCGCGGCCAGCGATGATGAACTCGCCGGCTGTGAAAAGCACGCCCGGGAGAAAATCCTCAAGGCCTACCAGCTTGCCACCGACCTGGAGATCTCTCCCCGCCTCGGCGGTGAGCCGATAGCCCGCTTCATGTTCTGCCACCAGGATGAAGAGGAGCTGCCGGGGATCAGGGAGGGCGATGTCCTCAAGCCGCTGGAGGAAAACAGCCGCGTGGCGGCGCTGGCCCAGAAGAGCCGCGCCGGCATCGATCCGGAAACCGGGGCGGCACTGCCTGAAGGAAAGGCGATCTCCTACCGGGACGCGCTCTTTGAGCCGATCATCCATCATTTCTACAATGACCACCGGCTGATAGCCTACGGCGAGGAAAACAGGGACTGGGACGGAGCCTTCGCGGTCTACCGCGGAATGACCGAATCCCTCCCCTACCATCGTCTCTTCAACTCACCGATCTCCGAAGCAGCCATCGCCGGAACCGCAGTCGGCTACGGCATGGAAGGCGGCCGGGCCCTGGTAGAGCTCATGTATTGCGACTTCCTCGGCCGCGCCGGGGACGAGATCTTCAACCAGCTCGCCAAGTGGCAGGGCATGTCCGGAGGTGAGATCCAGATGCCCGTGGTCGTACGGGTCTCGGTCGGCAGCAAGTACGGCGCCCAGCACTCGCAGGACTGGAGCGCCCTGGTCTCGCATATCCCGGGACTCAAGGTCTGCTTCCCGGTCACCCCCTACGATGCCAAGGGGCTCATGGCCTCAGCCCTCAGCGGCAACGATCCGGTCATCTTCTTCGAGAGCCAGCGCGTCTACGGCGCGACCGAACAGTTCCGCGAGGAGGTTCCCTCGGAGTATTACAAGATCCCCATCGGCCAGCCCGACATCAAACGCGACGGTGACGACCTGACGATCCTCACCGTCGGAGCCACCCTCTACAAGGCCGTGGAGGCAGCGCGGCAGCTCGAAGCTGACCACGGCCTGTCCGCCGAGATCATCGATGCCCGCAGCCTGGTCCCCTTCGATTACAGCCTGGTGCTCGATTCGGTGCGCAAAACCGGTCGAATCCTGCTCGCCTCCGATGCCTGCGAGCGAGGAAGCTACCTGAACACCCTGGCGACCAACATCCAGCAGATGGCCTTCGACCATCTCGACGCGCCAGTGGCCATCGTCGGAGCACGGAACTGGATCACTCCCTCGGCTGAGCAGGAAGATCTCTTCTTCCCGACCGAGAGTTGGCTCCTCGACGCGATCCACACCCACATCCTTCCCCTTGACGGCTACACTCCCTCGACGGACAGGTCCAACTCCTACATGATCCGGTGCAACCGAGAGGGAGTATGAGCCTTCCTTCCGATGGAGAGCGTGAGGCTCTCAACCTCGATGAGGAGCCCCTGAAGGACTGGATCCTGAAGGCCTACCATGAGAAGGCTCTCGACAGCGAGGAGCATGCCCGGCTGGTTGATGCGGAGCGCCTGCTGCTCTCCGGCCCCAATGCCCACTACAACTCGGCACGGTATTACTTCGAGGCAGATCCCGGGCCCCGCCTCGAAGCCTTCGCAATGCAACTCGACGAGGTGAGTGAGAACCTGGCCGCCGACCTCTTCGAGCCGATCGAGCTTGGACTGAAACAATCCGAGCCATCCCTGGAAACTCCCGAAGAGAGACCCAGGGGAAGGGCCAGCGCGGCCTCGGCAACAAACCTCTCACTCTACATCGCCTCCCTCGCGGGACCGATCGCCCTACGCGCCGGGATTGACGAGACCGTGGCCTGCTCGCTGCTGTCGACCGTCCTGCTGGCGGTCTCGCGAGTCGGAATCACCCCGGTCCGCGAAGCTCTAGGCTGACAGCCGCCTTGTCCCTCAGCCCCTCAGGTCAATCTCCCGCATGAGCTTATCGGTCGCATCGTAGGCCTTGGTCACCCATTCGACAATCTTCTCGGGCTCGGGTGAATACTCCAGCTCGAGGCTGATGGCTCCATCGAAATCGAGGTCCTTGATCGCCTGCAGGTAGGGTGGGAAATCGACCACTCCGTCACCGGGAGGGAAATCTCCGTGCACCTTTCCATCGCAGTCGGAAATATGCACGTGCCCCGCCCGCCCGCGCAGGCTCGCGAGCTCCTCTGGCTTCGAGTCCGACAGCAGCATATGGCTGATATCGATGTTGGCCTTCACCGCGGGAACGTCAACATCGGCAAGGAACCTTCCCATCTCGCTGAGATTGTTGACGAGAGCCATATCGAACGGTTCGAGCTCGAGAACAATCTCCAGATCGCGTTCGGCGGCGTATTCGCCCAGGGTCTTGAGATGCTCGACTCCCCACTTCCATTGCTCCGCAGGAGGAATGACCTCCTTCTGCCAGATATATTCCCCAATCACCAGCAGGTAGTTCTTCGCGCCCAGCTGCTGGGCCATATCGAGATACCTCTTGCAGCGGTCGAGATGAAACTCCTGGACGCTCGGATTGAAGTCAATCAACCCTACGCTGACGCCGACCACGCTGATGATCGGCAGCTCGAGCTCATCGCATTTGGCCTTGATGGCGGTGATACGCTCATCGGCTCCGGGATCGAGGGGATCCTGGAAGATATCGACGCAGTCGAAGCCGATCTCCTTGGTGCGTTCGAGGCCGCTGAGAAGGTCAATACCATGCTGCTCCCAGGCGGAGTTGATCATTCCGAGTTTCATGTTTTCCTTATTCCTCTCGAATTCGTTTTCGTATTTCGAAGTCCGCCGCCGCGCGGCAGCCCCTCTTCTTATCAATTATCCAGTTCCGCCGTCAAGCGGACCGTATCTCATCTATCGTAAAGATCCTGTGTTCCGTGGCCCCGCGGTAGCAGGCCTCCACGAGGGCAACCGTGTCGAGGTTGTCCTCACCATCGATCTCCGGCTTCTCACCGGTCTCCAGAGCCACGAGCAACTGCGCCATGGTTCCCTCGAAGGCATCGGGGAACCAGACCTTGTCCCACTTCGGCTCAACCCATGTCTCGCCGCCCTCCTTGCAGGTATAACGCAGGGTGCTGGGAACGGCCTCGGGATAGCTCGGCCAGCCGATCGACCCTTCCGCGATCCCATCGGTACCCTCGACCCTCCAGTTGATGTAGATATCGCCGCCGGAGCCCTCCCGGCAGGGACCGGTCCAGACATCGTCGAGGCTGGTACAGCGCAGACCGCTCGCGTACTCGAAGATGTACATGTTGATGCCATCCTGGTGAGAAAACTCGGTGCGTGGATCCGGTCGGCTGCTCGCGAGCACTCTCTCCGGATTGCCAAAGAGGTACCGGAAGGTATCGATGTGGTGAATACTCATGATGTAATAGGAGAGCTTGCCGTAGGGCACCGCCCAGTCCGACCAATGCGGAATCGCCCGCATGTCGATGGTCGCCAGGACAGGCTCGCCCAGCAGGCCGCGGCCGAGCAGATCCTTGAGGGCGCGGATGGACTGGTCGTAGCGCATGTTCTGGTTGACCGCCAGGGTGATGCCTGCGGCGGAGCAGGCCTCGACGATGTGCCGGGCATCCTCGTAGGTCATGGCCAGGGGCTTCTGCGCCAGGATGCCGCGAATTTTCCCGGCGTAGCCTTCACAGATCCGGTCCACCACGCCGCGCTGCAGATCAGGCGGCAGGGCGATGTCGACCACCTCTACAGCCGGATCGGCGAGCAATTCCTCATAGTCCTCGTATACTTTATCTATGCCGTGGCGCTCGGCCGCCTCCTCGGCCCGTGAGAGGGTTCGATTGGCGATGGCAACTGGATTGAAGCCGGCGTTCCGGTAGGCGACCAGGTGACAGTCCGCCATGATGAAGCCGGCGCCGATACAACCGATCCCGGGAGTTCGATCCGCCGGCATGACAGGCTCGTAGCGCAGGTCTATAGGTATTTCGCTCATGGTTCCATCCCTTATTCACAGTTTCGACTCGACCGGGCATGATGCCTTGCGGTCCGTCAAATGTTCAACGACAATTGTCGCCGCGTTGAAAACTCTTCAGGCTCAGCAAATAGATCCGGAATGAAAACACCCTTGCTCACCACAGTCTTCCTCGCCCTGGCGATGGCTCTCGGCAGTCTCCCGGGTTCGCTGACCGGGGACACCGCGCCGCTCGAGCTGCGGGGGAAGTGGGTTCTCGACTCAACCGGAACAGCCATCGGACCTGATTCCTTCCGACGCGGGCTGCAGCCATCGGCCCTCCTCTGGAGAGGATCCTCACTTCTTTCCGCGGGCGACCAGCGCAGCCAGTACCCCGGACATCTCTTCAACATCGACCCGGTGTCGGGGCGGCTCATCGGCCCTCCTGTGAAGATCACTCCCCCGGACGAAAAGCCTGGAGAAAACCGGCACTTCAAAACCTATCGCTCGATACCGAACTCCGATTTCGAGGGCCTGGCCGCCATCCCCGGAGGCCGCAAGCTCTACGGGATCACCGAGGACAAGGTTCCCTGGATCAGCGTTCTCAGCCTGGCTGGGCCCATGAAAAAGCCAACGGTGAAGCTCGAAGCCCTGGTCGAGATCCGCTTCCCGAAGACGCTCAGACCCTGGCAGAACGACAGGAACTTTCGCCTCGAGGGAATTGCCCTCGCCGACACTCCCGGGAAAGCCTACCTGGCCTTCGAGAGGGCCGACGACGATCTTCCCCGCATTCTCGAGCTATCCCTCGCCGATCTCGCGGCCAGCGAATCCATCACCGCGAGGGATCTCAAAATCTCCTTCGGTGACGTCAGCAGGCGCAAAGACAAGAAAAAATCTCTCCTCAACATCAACGACATCCAGTTCCTGCGCAGAGACAAGCGTGCCTGGCTCCTGGCCCTTGCCCGCGACCAGGAACGAATACTCCTGATCGACCTCGAGTCAGCCCGGGTAACCCGGTGGCTTGACCTCGACCTTCGCGACCCGGCAGGAAACCGCATCCACTGGGTCTCGCCCGAAGGGCTCGCCATCGATCAAAAAGGAGAGCGCCTGTGGATCATCAACGACCCCGACTCGGTCAAGGGCAACTACCGGCGGCGTGGCGAAAAGAAAGCCGTCGGCCCCTACGCCCTCTACACTCCCCTGCTTTTTGAGCTGAAGCTCTCAGAGCTTTTCCCCGGCCAGAGCGGGAAATAACCATGAGCGACCCCAAATCCCCATCCGAAGACCGCCTGCTCGAATTGCCCGTTCTCGGCGCCGCGGAGGCCCCGGCGAAGGAGAGCCCGGTTGAGACCCCCGAAAAAATCCGCGCGAGACTTTCGAAAACCATGCTGCGCACCATCGGCGCCTACGGGCTGATCGAGGAGGGAGACAGGATCCTGGTCGCCGTCTCCGGCGGTAAGGACAGCTATACGCTCCTCGATCTCCTCCAGGCCGCCCAGCGCAAGTCGCCTGTTCATTATGAGCTGGTCGCCGTCCACCTTGACCAACAGCAGCCCGGCTACGACGGCGCCGAGTTGGCCGCCTGGCTCGAAGCATTTGACGCGCCTTACGAGATCATCTCCGAAGACACCTACTCTACCGTTATCGAGCTGACGGAAGGAGACGACAACGCCACCTATTGCGGACCCTGCTCGCGGCTCCGGCGCGGGATTCTCTACACAGCGGCCGAGCGTACAGGCTGCAACAAGCTCGCCCTCGGCCACCATCGCGACGATGCCCTCGAGACGCTGCTGCTCAATCTCTTCTACGCCGGCCGTCTGCAGGCCATGCCGGCGAGCTACAGGACCCAGGACAAACGCTTCGAGGTCATCCGCCCGCTCATCGAATGCTCAGAAAAGGACATCGAGCGCCACTCGCTCTCGAGGGGCTACCCCATCATCCCCTGTAATCTCTGCGGCTCCCAGGACAACCTCAAGCGAGTAGAGGTCGCCGAGCTGCTCACCGAACTCGAAAAAAACAATCCCGGACTGCGCCAAATCATGCTGGGCGCGCTGCGGAACGTCCGCCCGAGCCATCTCCTCGACAGGGAAGTGGCCGAGGCCTGGAGCGAGGCCGCTGACCGCTACAAGCCCAGGCGCTGAAGAGTTCCTGCAGATCGCCCCTTGATGGACGGCTCCCGCGGAAAGAAACTACCTTCCAATGGCTACCCCAAAAGAATTCAAGAACCGGCGCGCCTACCACGACTACCACGTGCTCGACAAGATCGAGGCGGGCATCGTTCTCATCGGCTCGGAGGTTAAATCGCTACGCGAGGGAAACCTCAGCTTCTCTGAGAGCTACGCCCGCATCGAAAACGGAGAGGCCTTCATCCAGGGACTCCATATCTCCGAGTACAAGAACGCACGCATGTTCGGCCACGAGGCGACCAGGCGCCGGAAGCTGCTGCTGCACAAACGGGAGATCCGCAAGCTCTACAAGGCCGTGTCGATCAGGGGCCAGACCCTCATTCCCCTGAAGGTCTACTTCAACAAGCGCGGCATTGCCAAGGTCATGCTGGGGATCTGCAAGGGAAAGCACGCCCACGACAAGCGCGCCGCCAAGCGCAAACGCGACAGCGAACGCGAGATCCGCCGCGAGATCTCCAGGTATTCCGAATAGGCGGCGGCTCAGAGAAGGATTCCCGCGATGCAGGCGGTCATGAAGGCCGCCAGCGTACCGCCGAGCATAGCCTTGAAACCGAGCCGGGCAAGGTCTCCCTGGCGCTCCGGGGCCAGGGGACCGATTCCACCAAGCTGGATTCCAATGCTGGCGAAATTGGCGAAGCCGCAGAGGGCGTAGGTGGCGATGATCTTGGAGCGCTCGCTGATCGCCAGCTCTCCGCCAGCCTTCAGCCAGTCATGCATCTTGATATAGGCCACCGCCTCGTTGGTCACCATCTTGATGCCAAGCAGTTGTCCCACCTTGGAGCAATCAGCCGTCTCCACACCCATAAGCCAGGCGAAGGGCCAGAACAGGTAGCCGAAGATCTTTTCAAGGCTCAGCTCGTAGCCAAAGTGACCACCCATCCAGCCCAGGAGACCATTGACGACAGCGATCAGCGCGATAAAAACAATCAGCATCGCGCCAACGTTGATCGCGAGCTTGACGCCGGTAACCGTGCCCCTGGCAACGGCATCGATGATGTTCACAGCCTGGTCCGGAGACCCGGCCGGCTCACCCGCACTCGACCCATTTTCAGCCTTCCCATCCGCATCGACATCGGCCGGTCCGGACCAGGAGGTCACGGGTGCATCCACCTCCGGCTGCAGGAGCTTGGCGATGAGCAGGGCCGCGGGCGCGGAGATGATCGAGGCGACAAGCAGGTGGCCGGCATCGATCCCCAGCGAGACGTAAAAGGCGAGCACTCCGCCGGCCACGGTGGCGAACCCCCCGACCATCACCGCCATGAGCTCCGAATTGGTCATCGTAGCAACATAGGGCTTGATCACGAGCGGAGCTTCAGTCTGCCCGACAAAGATATTGGCTGCGGCCGAGAGGCTCTCGGCTCCCGAGGTACGCAGGGTCTTCTGCATGGCCCAGGCCATGGAACGGATCACGATCTGGACCACCCCGAGATGGTAGAGAATCGACATGAAGGCGGAAAAGAAGATGATTGTCGGCAGGATCTTCAGGGCGATGAGACCTCTCTCGCCATTAACAAGTCCACCGAAGAGGAACTCCGTCCCCTGGTCCACGCAGCCCAGCAGCTTCTTGAAGGTGTCGCCGAGAAACTGGAAGAACTCTCTTCCTGGATCGGTGCCGAGGATCAGGAAGGCGAAAAAAAACTGGAGCAACAATCCACCGACGATCACCCGAAGCGATACCTTGCTTCGATTGGAGCTCATCAGCCAGGCAAGCCCCATCATCACGAACAATCCAAGCAAACTGATGAGCTTCTGTTCCATAACTCCTACCTCCCCTGCGCCACCGGGTCTTCCGAGCGGGAGTCCGCTCCGGCCGCGGCCTCCAGCAGCAGCTCCGAAAGATCCGCCAGCTCTCTGCAGGCCCGCGAGTGACGCGGATGAATAAACACCCTGACCCTCTTGACGAAATCGTCAAATTGCTCGTGCGCCAGGGTGCGGACCACCGGCGAGACTTCCTCTAGCGGCCGGTAAGTTTCTCTCTTATGATCGAATACGTCGATCTTGAACTCGACCTCCTTCTCGACCGGGGGCGCGTCGATGAGCACCTCGTGGCCGCCGACCTCCGAGCCGATCCGGCCGCTGAGCAGCCGCGCGAGCTCCTCGGAACAACCCACAAGCCAGTCGTAAGAGCGCCGGGCCACCTGCTCGTAAACCTCCGGTCTCTCATAAAAGCTGAACTGGGCCAACCGCTTGTAGAGTACCCGGCGATGCCCGAAGAGACCGTCGAGAAGATCCCGCGCTTCGGGCTGCCTGGCCACGTTGCGCATCTGGGTCACCATCCCGTCCTGGGAGAGGCGGAAGACCTCGTCCCGGGCGATGTCACGGTGCAACAGGTAGAAGGCCCGCTGCAGCATGGCCGTGGCGGCGCGAACCCCGTGATGCCAGTAAACCTCGCTGAACATCACGTAGCGCGCAAAGACCATCATCTCGGCTGCCGTTTTGCCCTTCTGCGTGATGGCGAGTCCATCCCCTGCCTCGTTCAGGCACAGGCTGCCGATCAGGCGGCCCTGGTCGTAGTTGCGCCCGTAGGGAACACCGGCGTGAAAGCTGTCACGCATCAGGTAATCGAGCTTGTCGATGTCGATCGGCCCCGAGAGCATGCTGGAGAGAACGCGCTCCGCAGGGTTGGAGGCCTCCCCCGAAAGAAGAGCCAGGACGGCCTGGGGCTTGATTCCCCAGTCCTTCTCAAGACAATTGCCGAGCTCTCCATCGAGGAGAAAGCTCGCCGCGAACTCCTCGTGCCGCGGGACACCATCCAGCCTGATATCCTCGATCGGATGACAGAATGGCCAGTGACCGATATCGTGCAGCAAGGCGGAGACGATAAAGAGCTCCGCCTGCTCCCTGCTGATCGTTCCAGCGAAACGGTCATTGTGCGAAAGGTGCCTGAGAAACAACAGCCCCAGGCGATAGACCCCGAGCGAATGCTCAAAGCGGCTGTGAGTAGCGGCCGGGTAGACAAGGGAGACGAGCCCGAGCTGCGGAATTCCCGAGAGACGGCGAAACTCCGGGCAATCGATCAGGTCTCGCACTCGCTCGGTGAGCGGCACATCCAGCTCCGGCGAGAGACGGACCACTCCTCCGGATGAATCCAGCCCGGCAACCTCGGGTATCGATCGGATATCCGACATCAGCTACATCACCCCTTCAGCCCGATCTCTCGCAGTCTCTGATCGAGATACTCGCCGGCGGTTATGGGCTCAAAATTCGGCGGACGATCCTCGCTCACAAACCTGTCCATGACCGTCAGGTCGCAGGCCGAGAAAGGATGTACGAAGAAAGGAATCGAATAACGCGACTCGTTGACGGCGCGCTTTGGATTAGAGACACGGTGGGTCGTCGCCGGAACGATTCCGTTTGTCACCCTGGCGATCATGTCACCGCTGTCGACCACGATCTGGCCGGACTCCGCCTCAACAGGAATCCACTCGTTCTCGCGCGTCAGGATCTCGAGTCCTCCCTGGGTCGCCTCGCACAGGAGCGTGATGAGGTTGATGTCCTCGTGGGGAGCAGAGCGGAAGGCCGTTGGATCCACCTCTCCGGACAACGGAGGGTAGTGGATAATACGCAGCACGTGATTTCCAGCAACGATCATGTCTGAGAACGTCCCCGCAGGAAGCTCAAAGAACTCCGCAAGGCTATCGAGCAGGCTGCGGGCGCAGTCCTCGAGACGACGGAAAATCTCCTGGGCATGCAGCTGGAATTCAGGAATTTCCGCCGGCCAGACATTGCCTGGATATTCAGCCCGGTAGGGATGCCCCTCGGGAAGGTCCTGTCCCACCTGCCAGAACTCCTTGAGATCCGGCTTGTCGTAATCCTTGGCGTGCTCGACTCCGAAGGGAGTGTAGCCGCGGGCGCCGGCCTCGGTTCCCGCGTATTGTTTCTTGATGTCTTCATCGAATGCGAAAAAACTCTCGAAAGCATCGTAGCCTTCCCTGATCAGGGAAGGCTCGATCCCGTGCCCTTCGAGCTTGATGAATCCATAGTCGAGCAGGCCCTGCCCAAAGGTCTGGACAAAGCTCTTGCGGCGCTCGGAATCATCCGACATGAAGTCACCCAGGTCGATGGTCGGTATCCCGTTTTTTTCTGACACTTGAACCCCCGCGAGAAGTAAACAACAACGAGCCGGGCAGGGCTCATCGACAAAGCAGATTATCGAAGTGAATAGCTTGCAAGATCTCAGAGCAGGAATCTATCATCACTTACCGATGGGGCATAGTGTGTAACACCCCTGGATCGAAGACGAGGCTGAACGAATGACCACCCGGACGATGGCCTTCCGCATTTTATTCCTTTTCGCATTCCTCGCCTGCACCCGGGCGCAGGCCGGTTCCCAGTGGATTTTCAACGAGATCCTCGCGGACCCCGGCCGCGCCAACGATTCCAACAACAACGGTAACTTTGATTCCATCGAGGACGAATTCCTCGAGCTTGTCAATCTGTCAGGAGAGGATGTGGACATCAGCGGTTGGACCATCTCCGACCTGGTGCGAATCCGCCACATCTTCCCGGAAGGTTCGCTGGTTGCCGACGGCTGCGCGGTGGTCGTCTTCGGCGGAGGCCCGCTCGGACCATCGGCCAGCGGGACGCTGCGGCTCGCAGCGAGCTCGGGAACCCTCGCCCTCAACAACAGCGGCGACACCCTGACCCTCAGCACGAATGCCGGCATCGACATAGCCACCGCGACCTACGGACCGGAGGGCAACAACGACCAGTCGTTGACCCTCGACCCTGACCTTGATGGCGCCTGGACCCAGCATGCGGAGGCCGGTGCCGCTGGCGGAACGGCCATGTCTCCTGGGACTCTCACGGATGGAACGTTCTTCGAGGGATGCACCCAGGGACAGCCGGAGCCGCCGGCCTCGGGCTGGGTCATCAACGAGCTCCATCCCTCGCCGGAACAAGATGCGAACGGAGATGGGACAGTTGAAGATGACACGGATGAATTCATCGAGGTCGTAAACCTGACGGGAGTCGAACAGGACATCTCCAATTGGGCGCTCGCGGATGGAGCCACGGTCCGCCATCTCTTCCTCCCGGGAACGATCGTCGCGGACAACTGCGCTGTGGTGGTCTTCGGAGGAGGCGGCGCGGACCTGCCGGAGAGCGGCGCGCTCATCCAGGCCGCCTCATCAGGCACGCTCGACCTCGATGATGACGGCGACACCGTCTCCTTTTCCAACGAGGCCGGCGAGACACTTGCCCTGGTCACCTATTCCGGCGCTGACGCCGCCGGCCAGTCCCTGGTTCGCTCACCTGAGCTGGAAGGAGATTTCCTGCCCCATTCGGAAGCCGACGGCAGCGGCGGCGAGAGCTTCTCCCCCGGCACGCTTCTTGACGGAGTCCGATTCCAGGGCTGCCCGGAGATAGCCGGCGTTCCCGACAGCATCGAGATCTGGGAGATCCAGGGTCCCGGCATGTCCTCCCCCCTGGAGGGAGAAAACGTACTGACCAGGGATAACGTCGTGACTGGAGTGATCTGGAACGGCTTCTTCCTGCAGACGCCTGATGAGAGGAGCGATGGCGACCCCGAGACCTCGGATGGAATCTTCGTCTACACCGACGCGCCTCCTGATGTCCAGGCCGGCGACCTGGTAGACGTTGTCGGCACAGTCCAGGAGTTCTTCGGCTGGACCGAGCTGAGCAACCCGCGGGTCACCACCACGCTGGCGGGACAGGAGCTCCCGGACCCGGTGATCTTCGATGACACCCAGCCCTCTCACCGGAGACCCCAACCCGAAAACGAGCTGGAGCGGTTTGAGAACATGCTGGTTGAGTTCAGCGGAGGTATGGTGGTCAACCCGCTTGACCGCTACGGCAACTGCCTCGTCGTGGCGGACGAACGAAGACCCTATCGCGAGCCTGGACTCCTGTTCCCCGGACAACCCGGCCTGCTCACCTGGGATGGAAACCCGGAGATCTTCGAGGTGGATCCGGATGCCATGGGCCTCGAAAACGTCGACCCGGCCCCCGGAACGGTCATCAAGTTCTGCCGTGGACCACTGGCCTTCCGCTATGGACGCTATCGTCTCCATCCGGAGGTTTTCGAGCTGGATGACAATACGGAGGCCGTCCCCGTCAGGAGCAGGAACCCCGGAGAGCTCGCCATCGCGACCCTCAATCTCTACCAGTTCATGGATTCCATCGACGACCCGCTGCTCGAGGAGGTAATTCTCGACGCGGGCGAAGAAGAGAATCGCCTCGCCAAGCACTCCCTGCTGATTCGAGAGATTCTCGGGAAGCCTGACATCCTCTGCGTCCAGGAGGCCGAGAACCTGGCTGTTCTTCAGAACCTGGCCGATCGGATCCTGCTGGATGACGACACCGCGCTCTACACGCCCTACCTGGAAACAGGAAGCGACCCCGGCGGACGCAACAACGGCCTGCTGGTCAGGGACACCGTAGAGGTAGAGAGCGCCGGCTCATTGGGCTTCGAGGCGACCTTCCGCTTCGGCGGGCGTGACCTGCAGACCTTCTCGCGGCCGCCCCAGGTGTTGACCTGCTATTACCTCGGATCCGATGAGCCGTTCCCGCTGACCGTCCTGAACCTTCATCTTCGCTCCCTGCTGAACATCGAAGACCCCTCACAGGGAAACTTCGTCAGACGCAAGCGGCTTGCCCAGGCCCGGTTCGTGGCCCAGGCGGTCCAGTCTCTGCAAGAGGAGACCCCGGACATCCACCTGGTGGTCGCCGGTGATTTCAACGCCTTCGAGTTCACCGATGGATATGTCGACGTCCTCGGCATCATCACCGGCCTCGAGGAGGAAGGAAGCGCCCTGCTGCCGGGCGAGTTCGCCGTAGAGCCGGCGCTGAGGAACCATGTCCTCGACCTGGACCCTCTTGAGCGCTACTCGACCGTGAACCTCGGCAACTCCCAGGCGGTAGATCACATCCTGACCTCTTCGGCGCTCGACAAGAAGACCCGGGGCGCTCAATACGGCCGCTCGAACGCTGATGCTCCAACCGGCAGGGACAACGACCCAACGACAGCCCTCGGCGCCTCGGACCATGACGGGCTCGTGCTCTTTATCGAAACGGAAAACGCGGCAGCGGGCCCGACTCCCTTTGTGCGCGGAGATTTCGACACGGATGGAGCTCTCTCCATAACTGACGCCATCGCCCTGCTGAATTTCCTCTTCCTCGGAAATCCTGATTCGAGTTGCTCCCAGGCGGGAGATGCCAACCGGGATGGCGGCGTCGACATTACCGATGGTATCAGCCTCCTGGGCTTCCTCTTCCTGGGACAGGAGGGTCCGCCGGCACCGTTCCCGGCCTGCGGAATCGATCCAGAAACAAGCGACTGCTCCGGCTACCCTCCCTGCGGATAAACCAAGGGGCTATTTTCTTGCGCCCCCGGTAGAGAGAACGATAGAGTCTTGAATCCGCTTGAGGGGGTCAGGAGAAACGATGGCAAAACTCTATTTTCGCTATGGCACGGTTGGCAGCGCCAAGACTCTCAACCTGCTTGCGGTCGCCCACAACTACGAGCGGCAAGGCAAGGGCGTTGTCGTGATGAAGCCCTCCGTCGACACCCGCTTCGGCGCCTCCCGTGTCGCCTCGAGGGCTGGACTCGAACGCGAAGCCGATCTTCTTCTCGAAAATCAAACCGAGCTTCCCCCGGAGCTTTTTGACTCCTGCCACTGCGTCCTGGTGGATGAGGCCCAGTTCGTCTCCGCGTTTGTGATCGACCAGTTGCGCGAGCTCACGGCGGCAAGGGACATCCCGGTTATCTGCTACGGCCTGCGCAACGACTTCCGGACCCATCTCTTCGCGGGAAGCAGGCGGCTGCTCGAACTGGCCGACAGCATCGAGGAGATCAAGACCACCTGTGCCTGCTGTAACCGGAAGGCGGTCTTCAACCTCAAGTCCGTCGACGGCAAGCCAACCCTGGCCGGCCCTTCCAGGACCCTGGGCTGCGAAGAGCTCTACCTGCCGGTCTGCCATGCTCACTACCTCGAGAAGCTCGAGCTTTCCGCCGACCAGCTTCACGACCTCCTTGCTGAACCCGAAGAAACCATCTGAATCCAGCATCCGGGGCCGGCCGGAAAAATCACAGTAGCCATGAAAGCGGCGTTCGTAGTTAACTATGCAGTTCCCGGATGCGGAACAGCCGCCCGGAGCCGGTAACAACCAGAAACTCACGAGTTCGGAGAGACGAGACAATGAAGTTTGGCATGAACCTGCTGTTGTGGAGTGGAGGCATCGAAGAAGAACACTACCCGGTGCTCGAGATGTTGAAAGAGGCCGGGTTTGACGGAGTTGAGATCCCTCTCTTCGCCTACGATGTCGACCAGTGCGCCGCTCTCGGTCAAAAGCTCGATGAGCTGGGACTCGAGAGAACCGCGGTTACGGTAAGGAACGAAGAAGACAACCCGATCAGCCCTGATGCCGCGGTCAGAGCAGCGGGCGTCGACCTCAACAAGCAGGCCCTTGACTGCTGCCAGGCTCTCGGTGCCGATTTCCTCTGCGGACCTTTTCACTCCGCGCTCGGCGTCTTCAGCGGCTCCGGCCCCACAGCCGACGAGCTGGGCTGGGGAGCGGACAGCATGCGAGCGGTCGCGGAGCATGCGGCAACCTGCGGCGTAACCCTGGCGGTAGAGTACCTCAACCGGTTCGAGTGCTACTTCATCAACACCGCGGCTGACACCACCCGTTTCATCGAGACCGTCGACCATCCCAACTGCAAGATGATGTACGACACCTTCCACGCCAATATCGAAGAGAAAGGTGTCGCCGAGGCGATCCGTGCCTGCAGCGAGCATACCGTCCACGTTCATATTTCAGAAAACGACCGCTCGACGCCCGGCAGCGGCAACGTCGACTGGAACACCACCTTCGACACGCTCAAGGAGACCGGCTACGAGGGCTGGATGATGGTCGAAGCCTTTGGACTCGCCCTGCCCGAGCTGGCGGCCGCCACCAAGATCTGGCGCCGCATGTACGAGAGCGAGGAGCAGCTGGCGAGGGATTCCCTCAGCTTCATGAAGTCCGAATGGGCGAAGCGTGCCTGAGATGAGCCAGTTCACACGGAACCGAAGACCGCTGAGTGCCTTCGCAGGCTTCCTCGCGGCCCTGCTGGTAGCCACGACGGCGGTGGGGGCTGAACGCCCGAACATCGTCATCATCCTCGCTGATGACCTGGGCTACGGCGACCTGTCGAGCTATGGCGGAAAGGATATCCGGACCCCGAACGTCGATGGGATCGGCGTCCGCGGGATGCGCTTCGATAACTTCTACGCCAACTGCCCGGTCTGTTCGCCAACCCGGGCGTCACTGCTGAGCGGAAGGTACCCGGCGATGGCCGGAGTGCCCGGGGTCATCCGAACTCACGCGACGAACAATTGGGGCTACCTGCGCCAGGATGCGAAGTTGCTTCCCGGGCTGCTCAAGAAGGCCGGATACCACAGCGCTCTTGTCGGCAAATGGCACCTCGGCCTCAAGGAAGAGAACCATCCTCTTTCACGAGGCTTTGACTTCTTCCACGGTTTCCTCGGCGACATGATGGACGACTACTACAAGCATCGCCGCCACAACATCAACTATATGCGCAAGGGTCGTGAGACCATCGACCCCGAGGGACATGCAACGGACCTGTTCTCCGACTGGGCGGTTGATTACATCCGCTCCCGCAAAGGAAAGAAGGAGCCCTTCTGCCTCTACCTCGCCTACAACGCCCCGCACACCCCGATCCAGCCTCCGAAAGAATGGGTCGAAAAAATAACGAAGAGAGAGCAGGGGATCAACGGCAAGCGAGCGAAGCTGGTCGCCCTCATCGAACACATGGACTACGGCATCGGCAAGGTGCTCGACTCCCTCGAAAAAACCGGCCAGGCTGAAAACACCCTGGTGATCTTCACCTCGGACAACGGCGGCCAGAGTAATGTGGGCGCCAACAATGGCCAGCTGAAGGCGGGCAAAGGAACGGTCTACGAAGGAGGCATCAAGGTTCCCGCCGTGGCTTCCTGGCCCGGACGAATCGCTCCCGGCAGCGGCTGCCAGCGGGTCTCGCTGACCATGGACATCCTGCCGACCCTCCTCGAGGCGGTGTCTGTCAAAACCGAGGAGCCCTTCGATGGAGCCAGCTTCCTCAGCGAGTTGCTCGGAAAAAAACGCTCCGAACCCAGCAGGGAGCTCTACTTCATTCGCAGAGAAGGAGGCACGGCCTACGGAGGCAAGACCATCGAGGCCCTTCGCTGGGGAAAGTGGAAGTTGCTGCAAAACAGCCCGTTCCAACCACTCGAGCTCTATAATCTTGAGGCCGACCCGCTCGAAACCACCAACCTGGCCCGCAAGGAGCGCGGTGTTTTCAGGGATCTCTCCGCCAGGCTCCGCCGTGAGCTGCAGCGCTACGGAACCGTTCCCTGGCAGAAACGCCAGGACTGAGGAGGCCGCCTGCTGATTTCATGGCTTCCCGGAAAACCGGGTGATAAAATGGCCATCAGGCAGTTCCAGGAAATTCATCTAATCGCGCATTAAGGATCGCTGGCCACCCTTTTCAACAGGCCGGAGTCTTTGATCCGCAGCTCGACAGGACAGACGGACCTTGAAAAAAACAGCGGCCCGCAGGGCGATTTCGTTTCTCACGATCCTCACAGCGATCACTGTAACGCTGCTCCCGCACTCCGCCAGGGGAGACGGCGTGGTCATCAACGAGTTCATGGCCTCCAACCAGAACGACATCCAGGATGAAGATGGCAGCCGCCCGGACTGGATCGAGCTCTACAACTCAGGCACCGACACCTACGCGCTCGAGGGCCACTTCCTTACCGATGACCCGGACAACCTCGACAAGTGGAGATTCCCCGCCGTAAGCCTGGGCGCGGGAGAATACATGCTGGTCTTCGCATCTGAAAAGGACCGCCGCGACCCGGCCGAGGAGCTGCACACCAACTTCCGCCTCGACGGAGACGGCGACCAGCTGCTGCTGGTCACCCCGGACGGATCAACAATCCTCTCAGGCTTCTTCCCCTCCTTCCCCCCGCAGGTGCCTGACGCGTCTTACGGTGTGTCAACCAACAGCTCTTTCAATGAGCTTGCCGGACCTGACACGCCTCACCGCGTTCTTGTGCCCACCAGCAACGCGCTGGAATCCACCTGGATGGGGCGGGGCTTCAACGACAACTCCTGGAGAAGCGGCCGGGGCGGCGTCGGCTTCGAAAGAGGAGCGGGATATGACGGGCTGTTCTCCACTGATGTCGAGGAGGAGATGTACCAGCGCAACAGCAGCGTCTACATCCGGATCCCCTTCGAGCTGGAAAACCCGGAGACCATCGACCAGCTCAGGCTCCAGGTTCGATACGATGATGGCTTCACCGCCTACCTCAACGGCAGCCCGGTGATCTCGGTCAACAGCCCGGCCGCCGAGGCGCTGTCCTGGAATTCAGCCGCCTCGCTCTCTCACATCGATGCCCGGGCCCGTGAATACGAAAACTTCAACCTGACACAGCATCGCGGCCTCCTTCGCAACGGGAGCAATGTTCTCGCGATCCAGGGACTCAACAGGACCACGACAAGTAACGACTTCCTCATCGCCGCGCAGCTGGTCTCCACCTCGATCGGCGAGGTTGTTGATGATTCCTACCAGTACTTCTCCAGTCCCACACCGGAGGAGATGAATGGAGTCGGGGTTGATGAGGTCTCCGCGAACGTGGAATTTTCCATCGAAAGCGGAGCCTACGTCGCCTCGAGCATCTCCGTTGAGCTGTCCGCCCCCGCGGCCGGAACGATCCGCTACACCACCGATGGCTCAAGACCTGAAAGCAACGACCCCGCCTATTCCGCAGCCATCAGAATCAGCAACGCTACGATGCTCAAAGCCAGGCTCTTTGAGCCCGGCAAGCTGCCGGGTAAGACTGTCGACAAGAGCTATATCATGCTCTCAACGAACCTCAGAAACGTCTCGTCCAATCTGCCCATCGTACTCGTTGACACCTTCAGCAACGGCGTAGGCCAGAACAGTTACACCAGCGCCTTCGTAGAAATGATCGAGACCAGCAATGGGCGCGCGGCCATCACAGACGCCCCTGACTTCTCGGGCCGGGGAGCCCTGAAGATCAGGGGCTCCAGCTCGGCTGGATTCCCGAAAAACCAATACGCCCTGGAGATCCGGGATGAGCTCAACGAGGACCGGGATGTCTCGCTACTGGGAATGCCGGCGGAATCCGACTGGGTGCTCTACGCCCCCTATTCCGACAAGTCCCTCATGCGCAATTACCTCAGCTACGATTGGAGCAACCAGATCGGCCGCTATGGACCTCGCTGCAGATTTGTCGAGCTCTACTTCAAGACCTCCGGTGGGCGAATGAGCTCGAGCCACTACGCCGGCGTCTATGTCCTCATTGAAAAGATCAAGCGCAACCCGGACCGTGTTGACATAGCCAGGCTCTCACGCACCGACAACAGCTCTCCCGAGATCACCGGAGGCTACATACTGAAGAAGGACCGCCTCGACCCCGGCGACAACGGCATTCGCACCAGCAGGGGGCAGACTCTCGGCCTGGTCGAGCCCAAGGAGGATGAGATCACCTCGAGCCAACGAAGCTATATTCTCAATTATATCAACCAGTTCGAGTCCGCCCTCTACGGTAACAATTTCGCCGACCCTGAGAGGGGCTACCGCCGGTACATCGACGCCGGCTCGTTCATCGACCACCACATCATGGTCGAGCTCTGCAAGAACATCGACGGCTATCGCCTCAGCGCCTTTTATCACAAGGACCGCAACGGAAAGCTCCACATGGGGCCGGTCTGGGACTTCAACCTGGCCCTGGGCAACGCGAACTACCTCAACGGCGGCAGCCCACAGGGCTGGTACTATCCGTTGATCAACGCGGACCAGTATCCCTACTTTCCCCGGTTGTTCCAGGATCCGGAATTCCAGCAGCAATACATAGATCGATGGGCCCTGCTGCGCCGTGGCCCCTTCCAGACCCAGGCGCTTCTCTCACAGATCGATGAGGTCGCGGTCTATCTCGACCAGGCTCAACGGCGGAATTTCCAGCGCTGGAATATCCTTGGCACTTACGTCTGGCCCAACTTCTTCGTCGCCGACACCTACCCTGAAGAACTGAACTTCATGAAGGGCTGGCTCGAAAACCGGCTCAGCTGGTATGACTCCAACTACGTCTCGACCCCTGTATTCAACCAGGACGGCGGCGGCTTCGACGCCCCCTTCGACCTGCGAATCGGCTCGATGGCCGGCACGGTCTACTATACGACCGATGGGAGCGATCCCCGGCTTCCCGGCGGAGGGATCAATCCCCGGGCTGTGGTCAATGGGGCAGGAACCGTCTCGGGCCTCGTCTCGCCCTCGCGTAACAGCGGGGTGAAGGCCCTGGTGCCAACCAACGGCGGTCTTGGCAGAACCTGGACAGAGATAGATTTTGACGATTCCGGCTGGGCAACGAGTCCAGATGGAGTAGGAGTTGGCTACGAACGAGGAGATGGCTACCAGGAGTTCATCGATCTCGACATCGAAAGCCAGATGTACAACCAGAACTCCAGTGTCTATATCCGCATCCCCTTCGAAGTGGACGATCCGGCCGACATCACCCAGCTTACGCTCAACATGATGTACGACGATGGATTCCTGGCCTACCTGAACGGAGAGAGAATCGCCTCAGCCAATTCACGGGCCCTGGCATCCTGGAGCGCGGCAGCATCGGCGCAGCACGACGACGCCGCCGCCCTGCAATTCGAGACCTTCAGCGTCGCGAACGCGGGGGTCGAAGCTCTTCGGCGGGGAACGAACATGCTCGCCATCCAGGGCTTCAACTTCACCATCGATTCCAGCGATCTGCTGATCGTGCCGATCCTCAGCGCCAGTTCGACCAACGAGGGAGAGCCGATCGTTCTGACTGAGCCCACGCAGGTCAGGGCCAGGGCGAAGCTCGGTAACGAGTGGAGCGGCCTGGCCGAGGCGACCTTCGTCTACAATTCGGACCTGCCGCTTCGAATCACCGAGCTCATGTACCACCCGGCACGTCCACAGGATGCCGGGGAATACAGCGCTGACGATTTCGAATTCATCGAGATCCAGAATGTTGGTACCGCTCCCGCCGCCCTTGCCGGAGTCTATTTTGACAACGGGGTCCAGTTCGACTTCACCTCATCTCCCATCCAGACCCTCGCCCCCGGAGAATACCTGGTGCTGGTTGAAAATCTCGCGGCCTTCTCCTCGATCTACGAAACAGATGGACTCAACATCGCCGGCCAGTACGGCGGCAACCTCGACAACGGAGGCGAGAGAATATCCCTCACCGATGGCAGAGGCGAGAAAATCCTCGAGTTCCGCTACGAAGACGATTGGTTCGTCGAGAGTGATGGAGGCGGCCACTCGCTGAACATCATCGACCCCTCGGGTAACACCGAGTCCTGGAATGATGAGGCAGGCTGGGCACTCAGCGCCAAGCCTGGAGGAACCCCAGGAAGCCCGGGCGGAGGAGATTTTGTACCGAGTGGCTGGCAGCTTCCCGGAGATGCCAACCAGGACGGCGTCCTCGACATCTCAGACCCGGTACGGATCCTGCGGCAGCTCTATCTCGGTATTCCCGGCGAAATACTCTGTGACAGTGAAAATCTCGCCGCCGGTGGAAGCCTGGTTATCCTGGATGTAAATGGAGACTCGATGGCCGATCTCTCCGACGCGGTCTACAGCCTGAACTTCCTCTTCACAAGGGGACCCGAGCCCATCCTCGGAAGCGAATGCATCCGAATTGAAGGTTGCCCGAGTAGTTGCCGGTAAACCTGGACGATTCACCGCTGATGGGCGTGGCAACAGCCCACAGGCACTCTACGACTCTCCCGAAGGGGTGCACGGCAACTTTCGTCCAAAAAAGCGTCTTTTGAGGTCCCGTTTCTTATATAAACCTCAAAATAGGCCTCTCAAATACCTATAAAAATCTCATCTGCAGAAGATGGTGGCTATTTTCCTTTAAAAATACGACTTTATTAGTAGGCTACTCTTGAAAAAAGACAATATAGGCGATAAATTCGTATCTTTCGTTGAACCTGGCTTCAACACTCCCGGCAAACGCAGCAGAGCGGGCTTTGCGGGCTTAAAAGACTCATTTCAGTAGAGAACGCCCTTAGCAGGGAACAGGTAAAAATGACAACAGGCGCCGAC
>Ga0163108_10000118_pt1 | contig 56422 bp, 49 predicted proteins | sample Fk1155metaG_FD_109644 | JGI IMG/M metagenome (GOLD analysis project Ga0163108, IMG submission 109644) | Marine microbial communities from the Central Pacific Ocean - Fk160115 155m metaG | ecosystem: Environmental > Aquatic > Marine > Oceanic > Photic zone | place: The Central Pacific Ocean...
TCCCATTCCGAACAGAGAAGTTAAGCCTGTTAGCGCTGATGGTACTGCCCTTTTAAGGGTGGGAGAGTAAGTCGATGCCACTTTTTAAAAACCCGCTTAGTTAATAAGTGGGTTTTTTTATTTTTGTATAAATAATAGAGTTTATATGAAAATTCATCCCGGAATCTTTTTTTTGTTTTTTGTTCTTTGTTTTGGTAATTATAATGCTCAAAATGATAATAAGATTATAAAAAATAAAACAAATGATTATTGGAAGAAAAAATTATCGCCTATTACATACTATGTAACAAGAGAAAAGGGAACAGAAAAACCTTTTTCGGGTCAATATTGGGATAATAAGCAAAATGGAAAATATTATTGTATTTGTTGTAATCAAGAACTTTTTGATTCAAAACATAAATTTAAATCTGGAACAGGTTGGCCAAGTTTTTTTAATGTCTCTTTAAAAAATAATATTAAAAGAATTGATGATCATAGCAATAATATGGCAAGAATAGAAATACAATGTTCAAATTGTGAAGCACATCTTGGACATTTATTTAATGATGGACCAAAACAAACAGGTTTAAGATACTGTATTAATTCTTGTTCTTTATTTTTTAAGAAAAGGTAAGTTGTAAAATAACTAATTAATAGTGTTGTATGTTTATTAAATTCAATTAATTTTATCAAAAAAAAATAGATGAATCTTCACGAATTTCAAGGAAAAGAAATATTAAAGTCCTTTGGTGTAGCTATTCAGGAAGGAATAGTTGTCGATAGGATTGAAAATGCAGTTAGTTCAGCAAAAAAACTTACTGAATTAACAGGAACATCATGGTATGTAATTAAAGCACAGATTCATGCTGGAGGAAGAGGTAAAGGAACAGTTGAAGAAACAGGGTCTCATGGTGTTGTTTTGGCTAAAGGAATTGATGAAGTTGAACAAAAAGTAAAAGGAATTCTGGGAGGAAGTTTGGTTACTCTACAAACAAACGGAAAGGGTAAAAAAGTAAATAGAGTTCTTATAGCTCAAGATGTTTATTATCCTGGTGAAACTGAACTATCTGAAATTTATATGTCAGTTCTTTTAGATAGAGAAAAAGGATGCAATGTTATAGTTTATTCCACAGAAGGAGGTATGGATATTGAACATGTTGCTGAACATACGCCAGAAAAAATTCATAAAGAATTCATTGATCCAAAACTGGGTTTGCAAGGTTTTCAGGCAAGAAAAGTTGCTTTTAATCTTGGGTTATCAGGAAAAGCATTTAAAGAAATGACAAAATTTGTCTTTTCGTTATACAAAGCATATGATTCAATAGATGCTTCGATGTTTGAAATTAATCCAGTACTAAAAACTTCTGATAATAAAATTATTGCTGTAGATTCAAAAGTGTCTTTAGATGATAATGCATTATTTAGACATTCTGATTATGCTGAATTGAGAGATTTAAGTGAAGAAGATCCAACTGAAGTAGAAGCTGGAGAGGCAGGTTTGAATTTTGTTAAACTTGATGGTAATGTTGGCTGTATGGTTAATGGAGCTGGCCTTGCGATGGCTACTATGGATATTATTAAATTATCTGGTGGTAACCCAGCAAACTTCCTAGATGTTGGAGGAACAGCAAATGCAGAGAGAGTTGAAAAAGCATTTAAAATAATACTTAAAGACAAAAATGTTAAAGCAATTTTAATTAACATTTTTGGAGGAATTGTTCGTTGTGATCGCGTTGCACAAGGAGTTGTTGATGCATATAAAAATATGGGAGATATTCCAGTGCCAATTATTGTTCGTTTACAAGGTACAAATGCAACTGAAGCAAAAAAATTGATAGATGATTCTGGTTTAAATGTTCATTCAGCAGTTGTTCTACAAGAAGCTGCTGATAAAGTTAAAGAAGTCTTAGCTTAGATCGTTTTAATTTTTTAAAAGCCGGTAACACCGGCTTTTTTTTTGTATTTTAAAATAAAATTCAATTATGCTAAAAATAGATATGCACACCCATATTATCCCTAAAGAAATGCCAAATTGGTTTGAACGTTTTGGATATGGGAATTTTATCCAGCTAATTCAAAATCCAAATAATACTGCTGACATGATGCAGGGGGGTAAATTCTTCAGAACTATAAGTGATAATTGTTGGGATGAAGATTTGCGTATAAATGAATATAAATCAACAAATACATCTGTTCAGGTTGTCTGTACTATTCCTGTAATGTTTTCTTATTGGGCAAAAGCAAATGATTGTTTAGAGTTGTCAATGTTTTTAAATGACCATATTGCTGATTTAGTAGTCCGTTACCCTAAAAATTATATTGGCCTTGCAACTTTGCCTATGCAAGATCCTCAATTAGCAATACAGGAACTTGAAAGATGTAAAAAAATAGGTTTTCCCGGCATTCAAATTGGTTCTAATATTAATCAAATGAATTTAAGTGATTCTTTTTTCTTTCCAATTTTTGAAGCTTGTGAAAGATTAGGAATGGCAGTGATGATTCACCCTTGGCAAATGATGGGTTTTAATGAGATTGAAAAATATTGGCTTCCATGGTTGGTTGGGATGCCAGCAGAAACTTCTAGAGCTGCATGTTCATTGATTTTTGGTGGTGTTCTTGAAAGGTTGCCAAATTTAAGAGTGTGCTTTTCTCATGCAGGAGGATCTTTTTTACCAACATTAGGTAGAATTGAGCATGGTTTTAATTGCAGACCGGATTTAGTTGCGATAGATAATAATGTTAATCCTAGGGATTATGTTGGTAAATTTTGGGTAGACTGCATTACTCATGATATTGATTTGTTGAAATATATCCTTAAACTTCAAGGAAGTGAAAAAGTATGCTTAGGTTCTGATTATCCTTTTCCTCTTGGTGATTTGGATATTGGAGGATTTATAGAAAGTAGTGATTTAAGCTCTAATGTAAAGGAAGATATTTTTGCGAATTCTACTTTAAAATGGCTGAATTTATCTAAAAGTTCATTCCAATAAAAAAGCCGGCTATTTACCGGCTCAAATATTTTAATACAATATCTATTAGATAGATTTATCTTTTGTGAAGTGTTTCATCAGATACACTTAGCTTTTTTCTTCCTTTTCTTCTACGAGCAGCCAATAATCTACGCCCATTTTTTGTAGCCATTCTACTTCTGAAACCATGTTTGTTTCTTCTTTTTCTTAAGGAAGGTTGAAAAGTTCTTTTCATAACTAAATTTTTACTAACCGAAAATCGGAATGCAAAGATATGTATTTATTTTAATTGTACTAAATAAAAAAGATAAAATTCTAAAAAAAAAATCTAAACCTATTTTATGCCAATTACTTCACTTTAAAAACTACGATTCTTATCTTTGCATCTTATTTAGTATTTAATATGGATTACAGGCACTTAGAAATAGAGAGTAAATGGCGTAAATATTGGGATGATAATAAAACTAATAATGTTGTTGAAGATAAATCAAAACCTAAATATTATGTTCTAGATATGTTTCCATATCCTTCAGGAGCTGGTTTACATGTAGGTCATCCATTAGGATATATAGCTTCTGATATTTTCTCGAGATATAAAAAAATGGAAGGTTTTAATGTATTGCATCCAATGGGCTATGATTCATTTGGTTTGCCTGCAGAACAATATGCCATTCAAACAGGACAACATCCTGCATTAACAACTAAAGATAATATTTCAAGATATCGAGATCAGTTAGATAAACTTGGTTTTTGTTTTGACTGGAGTAGAGAGGTTAGAACATCTTCTCCATCATATTATAAGTGGACTCAGTGGATTTTTAAACAATTGTATAATTCTTTTTTTGATACAAAGGATAATAAAGCTATTCATATTGATGAATTAAAGAATAGATTTTCATTGAATGGTACAAGTAATTTAAATGCATTTACCGAAAATGAATCTAATATTTCTGCCCAAGAGTGGGAATTAATGAGTGAAGAAGAACAAGAAATTCTTTTATTGAATTATCGATTAACTTATTTAGCGGATTCTTTGGTTAATTGGTGTCCTAAATTGGGAACTGTTTTAGCTAATGATGAAGTTGTAAATGGATTGTCAGTAAGAGGAGGTTTTCCTGTTGAGCAGAAAACAATGAGACAATGGTCTATGCGAATTAAAGCTTATTCTGAAAGACTTTTAAAAGGTCTTGATCAATTAGATTGGACCGATTCATTAAAAGAACAGCAAAGATATTGGATTGGCAAATCTTTTGGATGTTCAGTTGTTTTTAAATTAGAGAAGGATAACACAAAGTCTATAGAAGTTTTCACCACAAGACCCGATACTATTTTTGGGGTTAGTTTTATGGTTTTGGCTCCCGAACACCCGTTGGTTAATGAAATTACAACTCAAGATAATATTAAAGATGTAAATGAATATGTTAAACAGGCTTCTAATAAAAGTGATTTAGACAGACAATCCGAATCAAAACATATTACAGGTGAGTTTACAGGGGCTTATGCAATTCACCCTTTTACAAATAAAAAAATCCCAATTTGGATTGGAGATTATGTTTTGCTTAGCTATGGAACAGGAGCTGTAATGTCTGTTCCTTGTGGCGATCAAAGAGATTATGATTTTGCAAAAAAAATGAATTTACCTATTCCAAATATTTTTAAATCTATTGATATTAGTGTGGAGGCATATTCTGATAAAGAAGCTATTATTTGTGATTCTCAGTTTTTAAATGATTTAAGCATTGATAAAGCAATAACAAAAGCGATAAATGAAATCGAGGAACAAGAAATAGGTAAAGGAAAAATAAACTATAGATTAAGAGATGCTGTTTTTTCAAGACAGCGATATTGGGGAGAACCTTTTCCAGTGTTTTATAAAAATGAAATCCCTTATCTTATTGATGACCAAAATCTTCCAATAGAACTTCCTGAAGTTGATAAATATCTTCCAACAGAAGATGGAGAGCCTCCTTTAGCAAGATCAAAATCTAAAGATTGGAATTATACACAAGGAGATAGAATGGAATACAATACAATGCCTGGGTGGGCAGGTAGTTCATGGTATTTTCTTAGATATATCGATCCTCATAATGAAGAGGAATTTGTATCTAAAGAAAAATTAAATTATTGGAAAAATGTGGATTTATACATAGGAGGGTCAGAACACGCTACAGGACACCTTTTGTATTCAAGATTTTGGACAAAGGTGCTATTTGATCTTGGTTTTATTCCTTTTGATGAACCATTTAAAAAAATGATTAATCAGGGAATGATTTTGGGGCGAAGTAATTTTGTTTATAGGGTAGAGGGAACCAATCAATTTGTTTCTTTCTCAAGGAGAAAAGAATACTCCACAAATCCAATTCATGTAGATGTGAATTTAGTTGAAAATGATTGTTTGAATATGGAGGCATTTAAGAATTGGATGCCAGAATTTAAAAATGCCTCATTTATTTTGGAAGAAGATGGGACATATAAATGTGGTTTCGAAGTTGAAAAAATGTCAAAAAGTAAATTCAATGTCCAAAATCCAGATGATTTAATAGATAGATATGGCGCTGATACATTAAGAATGTATGAAATGTTTCTTGGACCACTAGAACAAAGCAAACCATGGGATACCAAAGGAATCACAGGAGTTAATTCTTTTTTGAAAAAATTATGGAGATTATTTCATGATTCTGAAGGTGCTGTAGAACTTTCTGAAAAAGCACCTTCAAAGGATGAGCTGAGAATTCTTCACAAAGCAATTAAAAAAATTAGAGAAGATTTAAATAGATATTCTTTTAATACATGTGTTTCTACAATGATGATCTTGGTTAATGAATTATCTGCTATGAAATCTAACAATCGTTTAGTTTTAAATGATGTGATTCTTCTTTTGGCTCCATTTGCGCCTCATATTTCGGAGGAATTATGGGAATTAATGGGTAATAAATCTGGATCGCTTACTCTTCAGAGTTTTCCTGGTTTTGATGAATCGTATCTTGTTCAAACATCTTATTCATATCCAATTTCATTTAATGGAAAAATGAGATTTAAAAAAGAACTAAATCTAAATTTAAAACCAAATGAAGTGGAAGCTCAGGTGTTAGAGTTAGAAGAAACAAAAAAATGGATTGCTCAAAAACAAGTACGTAAAGTAATCGTAGTTCCTGGAAAAATTGTAAATATTGTTTTGTCTAAATAAACTCATATAAATGTCAAAAAAAAACAATCAAAGAAAAAATATAGTGTATTCTACCAATCCTGATTATGATTATGATTATAATGAAACGCAAGAAAAAGCTACACTCAATAACTCAGAACAAAAACTATATGTTTCCTTAGATCGAAAAAATAGAGGCGGCAAAGAAGTTACAATTATTGACGGATTTGTGGGATTGGAATCAGATTTGAAAGATTTAGGAAAATTTTTGAAAACCAAATGTGGGGTTGGGGGTACGGTTAAAAATAATATCATCAATATTCAGGGTAATCATAGAGATAAAGTGATGAATCTTTTATTAGAAATGGGTTATACTGTAAAAAGAAAAGGAGGTTGATTATGAAATTTACAAATAAAGGCTTAATTATATTTTTCATCTCTCTTATGAGCTATTCCTATGCTCAAAAAGAGAAGTTAAATTGGTATTTGAATGCTTATTCTGAAAATAAGGTATATGGAACATCATCTACCAAAGCTTTGGAGTTATTGAAAAACAGAAAGTCAAAAGAAGTCATTGTTGCTGTAATTGATAGTGGGGTTGAGACAGAACATGAAGATCTTAGAGACGTTATTTGGGTGAACGAAGATGAAATCCCAGATAATGGAAAGGATGATGATCAAAACGGTTATGTGGACGATGTCCATGGATGGTCTTTTTTGGGTGGCGAAAAAGAAGATATTAATTATGAATCTAATGAGCTTTCAAGAATGTATCATCGCTTAAATGACTATTTTTTAAACAAGGATACGATAAATTTAAATAAAGAAGATGAAGATAAATATCGAGAATATAAGATTCTTAAAAGGGATTTTTTAAAGGAAACAAAAAAAGTGGAAATGCAGATGGTGCAAATTAATGCTATATCTGAATATATTGATAGAGTTAAAAAATCAGAGGGTGCATTTACTAAGAAAGCAAATAAAAAATACGAAGCTCCCGACAAGAAAGATGCATCGATTAAAAGAAAAATGAAATTGATTTTATTAATGATCAAAGCAAGTGAATTAGAAGATCAATTAAATCAAGCATCAAAACAGTTGAATAATAGTCATGAATTAAATAAAACGAGTACAGATTCAATTAGACGAAGTATTGTTGGCGACAATCCAGAAAGTATCAATGAAAAACATTATGGTTGTAATAGATATAAAGGGCCTGGAGCAATGCACGGAACGCATGTTTCGGGAATAATAGCAGCTTCAAAGTTGAATAGCCTGGGTATAGAGGGTGTAGCTGATAATGTTAAAATAATGGTCCTTAGAGCTGTTCCAAATGGAGATGAGAGAGATAAAGATATTGCAAATTCTATTGTATATGCTGTGGATAATGGAGCAAAGATCATCAATATGTCTTTTGGGAAATATTACACACCTCATAAAGAAATTGTGGATAATGCAATTCGTTATGCAGCAAGTAAAGATGTTTTGCTTATTCATGCCGCGGGTAATGAAGCAAAAAATAAGGATAAAGAAACATCATACCCCACAAGAATTTTAAATGATGAGTCTGTTGCAAAAAACTGGATTGAAGTTGGGGCGAGCAGTTGTTCGAAAAGAGGAAAGAAACTAATAGCTAGTTTCTCAAACTATGGATTAAAAACAGTTGATTTTTTTGCGCCTGGGGTGGATATTTATTCTACTGTTCCTGATAATAAATATGAGGATGCTTCAGGGACAAGTATGGCTTGTCCTGCAACTGCAGGTGTTGCAGCTATTATCCGTTCTTATTTTTCTGAATTGTCGGCTTCAGAAGTACGAAATGTTTTAATGAAAACAGTTGAAACTACTCGAAAAAAGATTCGTGTTCCTGGAACAAAGAAAAAAGTTAGGGTAAATGAAATATGTATTTCTGGAGGTTTCTTAAGTGCTGAAAATGCGGTGAAATATTTGCTTGAAAATTAATTTACTTTAGATATATCAGATAATATTTTACCATCTTCAAGGGTAATGATTCTTCTTGCTCTATCTATTACACGTTGGTCATGTGTTGAGAAAATAAATGTTATATTTTCTTCTTGATTAAGTTTATACATTATATCAAGAAGATTTGTAGTTGATGCTGAATCTAGATTTGCTGTTGGTTCATCAGCCAATACAAATTGTGGTTTGGAAGCGAGAGCTCTTGCAACTGCAACTCTTTGTTGTTGTCCACCTGACAATTGATTGGGTCTTGTATTTATTTTTTCCTTTAAACCAACTGCATCGAGGAGATCTTGAGATCTTTTTTTTCTCTTAGCTTTAGAGCTTCCTTGCATTAACATTATAAATTCGACATTTTCGGTAGCAGAAAGTACCGGAATTAAATTGTAGGATTGAAAAACAAAACCAATATTATTTAATCTGAAATCAATCAATTGATTTGAGTTTAATTTAGAGATATTGGTATCATTTATAATGACATTTCCTGAACTTGGGGTATCAAGTCCACCTATAGCATTTAAAAAAGTAGTTTTTCCAGATCCTGAAGGACCAACTACTGCGGTAAACTCACCTTTTTTAAAAATAACAGATACATCGTTGAGTGCTTTTATTTCAATTTCTCCCTGTTGGTATATTTTAAATAAATTACTGGTTTTAATTACATCCATATTTATATTTTATAATGATCTTACTGCTTCTGCAGGATTTAATTTTAAAGCTCTTTTTGCAGGAAAAAAGGAAGATAAAAAAGTAATTGATAATGTCATTATAGATATGTTAACATACATTTTTAAAGGTAGTTCAGGGTATACAATTGTTCCAACCCCAAAACTTTCCATGCCTTCACCTACAATTGATAAATCTATTCCAACAGTTTTAAAATATGATATGATTATATAAGATAAAATAAGTCCTACAGGCATTGCTACTAATGATATAAAAAGAGTTTCAAGTATTATAATGAAAAAAACATTTTTTTTATTCATTCCAACAGACATGAGCATTCCTAATTCTCTTTTTCTTTCAAGAACCGCCATTAACATGGTGTTTATTATTCCAAAAGATAAGGCGATTAAAATAATAATCATAAATATGTAAATAAAAGAACTCATCATTTCATTTGCATAAGCCAATTCAGGTTTCAATTCTTTCCATGTTTGTACTTTATTATTGGGAGATATTGGAGCTATTATTTCTTTTAATTTCTTAGCGTTTTCAATAGAATGACAACCAATAGCAATTTCATGTACAATTTCTTTATTGCTTATATGGTCGTTTAATTCATTTCTATTAACAAATATATTTGTTTGATCATAAGAAGTGTTTGAAGTTTTATAAATGCCTGTAACGTTTAATAAAATGGTATCTAATTTTTTATGTTTATAAATGAAAGTGATTTTATTATTTTCCTTTTCTAAATCAATGTTTAATTTTTTTGCAACTCCTTTCCCTATAATAGTAGAGTAAGGGATGTTGTTTGCTGTCTTTTTTAAATAGGTCCCCTTTATCATTAGCTCATTTACGTTGCTAATATTTATTTCTTTTTCAGGATCTATTCCATTTACTTTAATGTCTGTGTCTCCTGAATTTGTTGACCCCATTCCAAATACAATTAATCTCTTTGAAGCAGCTTTAACTAATTTGTTTTTTGAAATATTTGAATAAATATTTTTATGATTTGTAATGGTATCATTAGGGTTGTTAGTCTCCAAAAATTTTGGATGATGAATTTGAACATGAGCAATATGAGACCTAAGAGTGTTATCTATTCTTTGCTGATTAAGTCCAAGACATAATGCCATTGTAAATAATCCTGCCCACAATCCTAAAATAATGGAAAGTATAACTACAGAACTTCTGAGTTTATTTCTCCAAACATTTCTCCATGCTATTTTGATAAGGGTTTTCATTTTATCTTTTCATTGCTTTAATAGGGTTTAGACTATAAATCACATATGCTGGGTATAAACATATAATGACAGATATTGTAAATATGATTAAACCATGTGTTAGTGGAATATCGTAAGTGTTCATAAATGGAATGACCGCTTCAAATCCCATGTCTTCCATTGCGTTTGCCTCTTTTGAAGGCATTACCAAAGGGTTATGGTAATAATATAAGATAATAGGTCTTGAAATTAATATCCCTAATAATACGCCAATAAGAGACAAAATGATAGTTTCATAGAATAAGATTAAAATAAGTTTTGTTTTTTTCATCCCAATTGAAATTAAAACACCGAATTCGTATTTCCTTTCCTGAGTCATCATTAAAACTGTTCCAAAAATTCCAAATGTTATAATCATGTATAAGATAAAAATCATTATTATTCCACCTGCACTGTCAGCCTGAATGGTTTGTTCAAGCTCAGGCATCATTTCTTTCCAATTCATTACTTCATAATCTTGTCCAATTTTATTGGATATTTTTTTGCTTATCTCTGTTTCATCAGAGTATTCTTTTTTATCAATGATAATGTGTGTTATTTTATTTTGAGAATGTAGTATTTTTTGAGCAGATTCCAGATTCATGAAGACACTTAGCTTGTTAAGTTTTGGATTTTTCATATCGACAATTCCTGAGATCATATATTTTGTCGAGTTGCAATTATTGCATGAAAATGTAATAGAGTCTCCAACCGTTAAATTAAAAAAGCTTGAAACACCTTTTCCAATGTTGATATTATTATCTCCTTTTTTAAGAAGTTTTCCTTTTATTAATCTTTTGTTCCAATTGGTAAGAAATTCTTCTTTATCAGGCTGAATTCCTGAGAGAAACACATATTTTGTAAGTTCATTATGTGAGGCTAAAGAACTGCTCTGTAAACGCATAATTGTGTTTTCAACTCCATCAATTTTATTTATTTCATTTAAAAGTTTTTGATTTGCTTGAAAGGCATTATTTATAGTTTGCTTTTCCCAATAGCCCTTTTTATGTATTTGAATGTATCCTGAATAGGAGCCAACAACATTCTTTATCATATTGTCATACATTCCAAGTTGCATGGATCGCATTAGTATAGAAAGAAAAACAGCAATAAAAATAGCCGTAATAGTTATAATGCTTCTTTTTTTGTTTCTCCAGATATTTCTCCAGGCTATTACTAGATGCATAAATAGTTTTGTAAACTAAATTAGTCCTTTTTTAAGAATGTTTTTTTTCGATAGAAAGCAAATACATTAAGCAATATAAAAAAGAATACCGTATAATAAATCCAATTGGGAATTTCAGCAATTCCATCTCCTTGTGCATAGGAGTGTAGTCCAACCAAAATAAAGTTAACTCCAAAAAAGGTAAATAAAATCGCGCTATATCCCCAAAAGCTAACCGTATTAAATACAAATTTGTTTTTAAGCGCAGGAATAAAACGTAAATGTAAAATTACGGCATAAACAAGAATAGAAACTAATGCCCATGTTTCTTTTGGATCCCACCCCCAATATCTACCCCAAGATTCATTTGCCCAAATTCCACCTAAAAAAGTTCCAATAGTAAGCATGAAAACCCCAATGGTCATCGAAAGTTCACTCACATAAGTTAATTCTGATATATGATTGCTTACTCTTTTGTCATTATTTGAATTTCTGACGATATATAGGATAAAATTAATTAGTCCTAAAATAAAAGACAAACCTAAAAATCCATAGCTACTTGTTATTACTGCAACATGAATCATGAGCCAATATGATTTTAAAACAGGAACAAGAGGGGTTATTTCGGGATCCATTAGATTCATTTCTGTGACAAAAATCATCAATGAAGCTAGAATAGCAGTTGACGCAATAATAACGCTGTTTCTAAATGAAAAAATAAACCCTGCTATCATGGTGATCCAAGAAATAAAAACAATTGCCTCATAGCCGTTACTCCACGGTTCATGACCAGAGATATACCATCGCATTCCTATTCCAAGACCATGAAAGATAAATGCAATAGAAATTAATGAGAAGACAATAATTCGAGTCCATTTTAAAATCTCATTTGGTTTTTTTTGAGGTGATCTAAAAATTCCAATAAAAAATAGAATTAAAAGAATAAAACCAAATAACAAATAGGATTGATAAGTGCGTTTAAAAATATTTGAATTATTGTAAAAAATTTCAGCATTTATCTTTGATTCAGAAGGAAGGTGTTTTTTGTCTGCATTACTTCTTTGGTATTTTTTTAGTTTTATTAAAGTGCTTTCTGCTTCTGAGTAATTGTTACTTTTTATGGATTTGTTAACAGCACTGAAATATGATAAAGCTAATTTACTCGCGTCTTTTTTATTTTTTAATAAACTACTTACAGGTAATACCCATCTATTTTTAGCATCTTTTTTCAGTGGAATAATTTTCATGTATTTCCACATGAAAATAGATTGCAAAACTTCATAACGTTCGTTTAGCTTAATAATTTTTTTATCAAATTCATTTCGATGTTTTTCCATTTTTTGATGTGCAGATTTATAATCTTTCAACCAAATAAATTGTCCATCATGGGAATTCATTAAATCTTTTAAAGAAGCTATTTTATTAATAGCTTTTTTTTCTCTAACTGCTTTTGGTACAGGGATAAGGTTTATTTTAAACCAGTTTTTTGGATACATATGCATGCTTAAAATGGTTTGAACAGCATTGTATTCATTAAACTTATCGCTTCGATGTGTCTTTCTTAGTAGTTCATTACAAAGAGTTTGAAATGGAACGATGCGACCTTGATAATTTTGAACTAGCAATGATGCTAATTTTTTAGAATGTTCTTTTGAAACAATAATAGTATCAATAGAAGAGTTTTTTTGTTGACTATAATTATAGCTGCTTAATCCTAAACAAAAACAAACTAATAGTATAGAATTCAATTTTTGACTTTTTAATTTATTGAGTTTCTTATTAAGCTCTTTAAATCTTCCATTTTTGGAAAAAATGGATAAAATCATTCCAAGAATTAGTAAAGTATACCCTAAGTAAGTGATTTTTGTGCCCCACCAGTCTTTGTTTACACTAAGCCTTGTGCCTTCTTCATTTTCAGGTGTATTAGGGTCGTCAAGGTCGTAAGATGATTGAAAAAATCGATAGCCGTTGTAATCCAATACATGATTCATAAATATTTTGGATTTTTTGAAATAATTGTTGGCGCTATCTAGAATTTGTAATTTACTTTCAAAAGATGAAGGGGATTCTGATCCAGGATATTTTTCTAATTTAAAATCAATGCATTTAACAGAAAAAGGAAGTTCTATTTTTTTGGATCCGTATGCTATTTCATAATCCAAACCATTTAAATGGAATAAGACAGGTTGAGGAATTGAATTCATGCCCCCAAGAAGGGATATCTTTTTTTCATTTTTCCAAGTTAATTTGTGATCTCTAATTCTTAGTTTTAGCAAATCAAGTCCATTGTTTTTTTTGGAACTTTTTACCAGCATCTTTTTTGCATGTTTAATTTTTTGATTGTATACAAATTGTCCGTTATTTTGAATTACATAACGTGTGCTTGTTTTCATCGGGGTCCATTTATTAATAGGAATTTTGAAAGTAAGACTATCTGGCATTGCTATCATTCCATTCATAATGCTATCCATGGTTTCTACAGGCAATATGTTTTTTAAGGAAGACATTGGTGGGTTGTAAGAAATTGGGTAGTCCGTACGAACAAGAACTTCGTTATTACTTTCTTTAATTTCAATTCCTGGAGAAATTGCATTATTTTTTTCAAAAGCAATAGGTGCATTTCCAACATACATAAACTCACTTGGAGATAGAATATTGGATTTTCTTCCTTCAGTGATTAACTCTAGGCTTGAAGATTTAATGGAATCATGAACAACGAGCTTTTCAATCATATTTGAGGAAAACCCATCATACTTTATTTTTATTTGTTTGTCTATAAAATCAATTGGTATTGAAAAATTATTGCTACATAATAAAATATCTCCACATAAATCTGACATATAGAGTTTCTTGTCATATCGAAACTGCTTTTTATTTTTTTTATCAATTATTTTAATCGATAGATAAGGGTCAGATGAATAGATGAAATTGCTTTTTTCTCCTTCTTTGATAATCATTAAACCTTCTTCTCCAAAATATCTAGTGATTCCTGCTCCTAAAATGATGATGATGAAAGAAAAATGAAACAATAAAGAAGCAATTTTTTTTTGTTGAATCAATCGGTATTTAATAATATTTGAAATCAAATTAATCGATAGATAAACAAGTAAAAATTCAAACCATAATGAATTGTAAATCAAAACTTTAGATGCTTGAACATCATTAAATGATTCAATAAATGTAGCCGCTGCAATACTGCCTGCAAAAACAAGTATAGCCAAAGTCATTGACTTCATGGAAAAGAATCCTTGACTGATTTTATCAATAATTTTATTCATTTGATTTTATCCAAATAAATAGTTGGAAAATTAAAGCCAAAAGTAAGTATTTTTTTGCTTGAATAATGTTTTATCCAGGAATACGTGAATGTCTTTTACGATCAATTTCTTTTAAATAAATTTTTCGCATTCTCAATTTTTTTGGCGTGACTTCCACATATTCATCTGCTTGTATATATTCCAAGCATTCTTCAAGGCTAAATTCTTTTGGTGGAGCAAGTTTAACTTTTTCATCCGCGCCAGATGAGCGCATGTTAGACATTTTTTTTGTTTTGGTTACATTAACAACCAAATCATTTGCACGACTATTTTCACCAATAACTTGACCTTCATAAATATCTTCTCCTGGAGCAATAAAGAATTTACCTCTTTCTTGGAGGTTATTTAATGAAAAAGGAATGGATGTTCCTTGTTCCATTGAGATTAGAGAACCATTCAATCTTCCAGATATTTCTCCTTTATATGGTTGGTAATTAATAAATCGATGTGTCATTATTGCTTCTCCAGCCGTAGCTGTTAAAAGGTAATTTCGAAGACCTATAATTCCTCTTGAGGGGATTTCAAATTGCAAAATCATTCTTTCGCCTTTTGGCTCCATATTCTTCATTTCGCCTTTTCTCTTGCTAACAGCTTCTACAGCAGTACCACTATATATTTCTGGTAAATCAATAGTAAGTTCTTCAATAGGTTCGCATTTTATTCCATCAATTTCCTTTAAAATTACTTGTGGTTGTCCAACTTGAAGTTCATATCCTTCTCTTCTCATGGTTTCAATTAACACTGATAAATGCATAACTCCTCTTCCATAAACAAGCCATTTATCAGCTTTATCAGTATTTTCAACTTTCATAGCAAGGTTTTTTTCTAGTTCCTTGTCAAGTCTGTCAGAAATATGTCTTGAGGTTACAAATTTCCCTTCTTTTCCAAAAAACGGAGAATCGTTGATTGAAAAAAGCATGCTCATTGTAGGTTCATCAATGTCAATTTTCTTAAGAGGCTCCGGGTTTTCAATATCACAGATGCTATCTCCTATTTCAAATCCTTCTAGTCCAGTAACAGCACAAATATCTCCTGCTTGAACCGATTCAACTGATTTTCTTTCAATCCCATCAAAAACAAATACATCTTTTATTCTATGCTTTTGTTTAGTTCCATCTCTTTTAGATAATACAACAGGCATGTTTGGTTTTATTTCACCTCTGGTTAACCTTCCTATTCCAATTCTTCCAACATAAGAAGAGAAGTCAAGGGATGTGATTAGCATTTGAGTTTTTCCATATTCTATTTCTTTAGGTGGAAAATAATTAAGTATTTTATCCAATAGAGGAGAAATTGATTCACTTTGTTCTTTCCAGTCCTCAGACATCCATCCGTTTTTTGCTGAGCCATAAATAGCTGGAAAATCTAATTGATCTTCATTTGCATCTAATTCAAACATTAAATCAAAAACTTTTTCATGTACTTCATCAGGGGTGCAATTTTCTTTGTCGACTTTGTTTATAATAACAAGAACCTTTAATCCTAATGTTAAAGCTTTTCCAAGAACAAATCTGGTTTGAGGCATTGGGCCTTCAAATGCATCAACTAGAAGGCAAACCCCATCAGCCATGTTAAGCACACGTTCTACTTCACCACCAAAATCAGCATGTCCTGGAGTATCAATGATGTTTATTTTTGTGTTTTTATAGCGAACCGAGACATTTTTGGCTACAATAGTAATTCCTCTTTCTTTTTCAAGGTCATTGTTGTCCATTATAAGGTCTCCAGACATTTTGTTTTGATTGGAATCATATTCTCCAGATTCAATCATTCTATCAACCAAAGTAGTTTTACCATGATCTACGTGAGCAATAACAGCTATATTTCTTATTTCCATTATAAATGATTTAAAAAATGATGGAATTAATTTCTTCTTCTTTTATTCTTTGAGAATCCTCTATTGGATCTATCTCTTTGGTTTCTTTTATTTCCTCCATATGAGTCTTTTCTAGATGAATTACCATATGAATCTCTTCTAGATGAACCACCACCAGAAGATTTACTCATTTTTATATTCATCGTCTGTCCCTCATAATCTTTTCCGTCAAGTGCGGATATAATAATAGATCCATTCTCTTTATTTGTATCAAAAAATGAATCTTTGTTGCCAATTTGTATTTTCCCAATTTGATCGGACTTAATTCTAGTTGAGTCACAAATTATTCTTATTAAGGCTCCAGGATTCATATTGTCATTTCTTCCTAGTGAAATATGGAATCTTTCTGCATTTGGATCATCATTTCTTGGCCCTCTATCCCTGTCTCTTCCTCTTCCTCGATCTCTATTTTTATCTCTATCTCTGTCTCTTCTTGATTTTCTGTCTGAAGGGCTGTTTTCAAATGATTTATTTAAATCGTTTGAATTTTTGTAATACTCTACAAAACTCTTAAACTGAATTGATAAAAACTTTTTTATTACCTCTTCTTTTGAATCGTTTGCAAATTTTTCAAGAACATTTTCAAGTAAATTTTCAATTTCTTTATCATTTATAGATTGAGAGTTTACTTTATCTATATACTGATGAACTTGCTTTTCAACGATGTTTGTAGCTTCGGGAATATCTTTTCTTATAAAAGAAGTTTTAAGGGCTTTTTCTAGTTGATTAATTCTGTAAAGTTCTTTTTTAGTAAGAAATGATACAGAAATGCCTTTTTTTCCTGCTCTACCAGTCCTTCCGCTTCTATGGGTGTAATTTTCAATATCTTCTGGTAATTTATGATGAATTACATGTGTTAGGTTAGCGACATCTAATCCTCTTGCAGCAACATCAGTAGCGACAACAAGTTGAATGTCCTTATTTCTAAACCTAGTCATTACTCTTGTTCTCTGCGCCTGTGATAAATCACCATGTAAAGGTTCTGCTTTATAACCTTCACGACTTAATTTTTCAGCAACTTCTGCAGTATCAATTCTTGTTCTACAAAAAATCAATCCATATATGGAGGGATTATAATCAATGATTCTTTTTGTTGCTTCGTATCTATCTCGTTCTCTAATTGCATAGAAATGATGCTCTATGTTTTCGTTTGACTGATTTTTATGACCTATTGAAATTTCAATGGGCTTTTGCATATAATTAGAAGCAATTCTGGCAACTTCTTTTGGCATAGTAGCTGAAAAAAGCCATGTATTTTTATTCTCATTGGTTTCTTCTAATATAAAATCGATATCTTCTTTAAATCCCATATTGAGCATCTCATCAGCTTCATCAAGTACAACAATACTTATATCTTGAAGTTTAACTGCTTTTCTTTTTATAAGATCAATTAATCGTCCTGGAGTAGCAACAATAATTGAAACTCCTCTTTTAATATCTTTAATTTGATTTCTTATATCAGCTCCTCCATATACAGCTGTTGTATTGATTGGAAGGTATTTAGAAAAAGATTGTATGTCTTTTGTGATTTGTAAACATAATTCTCTAGTTGGGCATAGAACAAGACCTTGAACTATATTTTCATGATCAATATTTTGAAGCATTGGCAAGCCAAAAGCAGCTGTTTTACCAGTTCCTGTTTGAGCCAATCCAACCAAATCGATGTTTTGATCAATGAGATTAGATAATGTTTTTTCTTGGATAGCTGTTGCTTTTTCAAAACCAATATCCTCTAATGCTTTTAAAATATCTTTACTGAGTTTAAACTCTTTAAAATCCATAATAAGTTTCTTAAATTGGCTGCAAAGGTATGCTTTTAAATTAAAGCACAGATTAATATCTAAATAATAAAAAAAGGCACCTATAATTAGATGCCCTTAATTATCTTTAAAATAACAGAAATTTAATTTGAAATAGTGAAATTAAATGGATATCTCATAAAAGTTCGTTTAGCGGCACCACTAACTTCTCCTGGAGCCCATTTCGGCATTTTTCTAAGAACTCTTTTAACTTCTTTAACAAAATCTTGACAACCAGTAGTATTTCTATCTACGGTGATATTTGTTATGGATCCATTTTTTTCTACACAAAATTTAACAAATACACGGCCCTGAGCATTCATATCCATACAGATGTCAGGAAATTTAGTATTTTCTAATACGAATTTCTTAAGAGCAGCAGGTCCTCCAGGGAATTCTGCTTCTACATCGGGAAATTCGATTATTTCATCTACTACAACAATTTCAGGTTCATCTTCTTCTATAGGAATTTCTACATCATCTGGTATTGCATCCTGAGTTTTTATATCTACATCTTCAGAAACTTGAGTTTCCTCTGTAATAGGGGGTGGGGTTTCTTGCTTCTCTGGTTCTGGTTCTGGTTCTGGTTCTTCTTCTTCTGGTTCTGGTTCATCTTGTTTTTTCTGAACCTGTTTTGTAGAACCATCTTTTTCAGAAAGATCCATTTTATCACCATCATCGTTTGGTGCTCTATATGAAAACGAGACTAAACTAATGCTAGAAATAAACAATAAGCCTATTAATATAATAGGAAGTCTTAATGTTTGAATGTTAGCTTCATTTGATTTTTTTAATTCCATAGCTTCAAATTTAGGGGTTCAAAACAATATTATCAAATAATATTCCAAAAATTTATAATCTGTTATTTAATAACTTGTTCGTACTTTTCAGGACTTAATAAATTATCTAATTCTGTCGTATCAGAAATTTTAATTTTAATAATCCAACCTTTTCCATAAGGATCAGAATTCACTAATTCAGGCTGTGTTTCAATCTCTTCATTAAATGAAATAATCTCTCCGGATAATGGCATAAATAAATCGGATACTGTTTTAACCGCTTCAATAGAACCAAAAATATCTTCACATTCTATAGTATCTCCCTCTGTTTCCACTTCGACATAAACGATATCACCAAGCTCACTTTGCGCAAAATCGGTAATTCCTATCGTTGCTATATCGTCTTCTAACAATATCCACTCGTGATCTTTGGTATATAATAAATTTGATGGTATAGTCATTGTAATAAAATTTTTCTAAACAAATTTAAAATAAAATTTAAAATCAAATACTAAGTGATAAGGTAAGTTTTCAATATCATTAATTAATTTTGTTGAATGATTAATTCTGATCAAATAAAAGATTTAAAAAATCGAGTCGATTTAATTCATGATTATTTGAATATCTCTCAAAAGAAAATAGATATTCAAGAAAAAGAATTAAAAACTCAAGATCCATCTTTTTGGGAAGATACTCAAAAGGCCGAAATACATATGAAAGAAATTCGTTCGATAAAGTTTTGGGTAGATTCTTTTTGGAATATAAGTAATTCGATGGAAGAGTTGATTTTATTGGTTGATTTTGTAAAGGAAGAAGCTGCTACAGAAGAAGAGTTGTTGAATTATTATTCTAAAGTAGTTGAAATGATTGAGGAGCTCGAACTTAAAAATATGCTTAGTGGAGAGGAGGATTCTTTTAATGCAATTCTGCAGATTACTGCTGGAGCTGGTGGAACAGAAAGTTGTGATTGGGCAAGTATGTTGATGCGGATGTATACAATGTGGGGACAAAAAAACGGAATGAAAATCAAAGAATTAAATTTTCAGGATGGAGATGTTGCGGGAATTAAAACGGTAACTATGGAGTTTGAAGGAGATTTTGCTTTTGGATACCTTAAGGGTGAAAACGGTGTGCATAGGCTAGTTCGTATTTCTCCTTTTGATTCTAATGCTAAAAGACACACATCATTTGCTTCGGTTTATGTTTATCCATTGGTAAATCAGGAAATAGATATAGAAATTAATTCAGCTGATATATCTTGGGAAACTTATAGGTCAGGTGGAGCGGGTGGTCAAAATGTAAATAAAGTAGAGACTGCTGTGCGATTACGCCATGCTCCAAGTGGAATAGTTGTTGAAAACTCTGAATCAAGATCACAATTGGCAAATAAGGAAAAAGCAATGCAATTACTAAAATCTCAACTTTATGAATTGGAACTCAGTGTTAAAATGGAAAAAAGAGATGAAATAGAATCTAAAAAGAAAAAAATAGAATGGGGTTCTCAGATTAGAAATTATGTAATGCACCCATATAAATTGGTTAAAGATGTTCGTTCTGGTCATGAATCTGGAAATGTAGATGATGTGATGAATGGAAATATTGATGAATTTTTAAAAGCATATCTAATGACTTTTGGTAATTAATCAGTAGATTTTACTTTTGGCATATTTATTGTAAATCTTCAATCAACAATAACTTTAAAATTCAAAACTTATGAAAACTTTAAAAATTTTAGCTGTTGGTTTATTTGTTTTAAGCACAACAATCTCATTCGCTCAAAAAAAGAAATCGCCTGAAGAAAGAGCACAAATGTTAACCGATAAAATGAAATCAGAACTCGCATTAACGGATGCTCAAACTGAAAGAGTTGCACAAATTAATCTTGGTATTGCTATGAAGAATCATGCGATTAGAACAAATGAATCTATGGATATTGAAGCAAAAAAACTTGCTGCTAAAGAAAATAGAAAAGCAAGTGTTCAAATGTTAAAGGATGTGTTAACGGTTTCTCAATTTGAAAAAATGAAAAAACTTAAAAAAGAGAGAAGAGCTCATAAAATAATTAAAAAAGAAAAGGAAGAAAAGGCAGAGTAAACTTAAATTCCAAAAAAGAAAAAGGATCGTATATCGATCCTTTTTTTTTTGGTGTTGTTTTATTAAATAGATCTATTTTTGCAAATAAATTCTCTTTTTTGAAAAAAGTTATAGTTTGGGTTAAGGCAATGCGATTAAGAACTTTGCCTCTTTCATTATCCGGAATACTAATGGGGACTGCTCTTGCCAATTTTTTAGGATATTATAATGTAGTAATTTTTATTCTTGCCATTTTGACTACCATAAGTTTTCAGGTCTTGTCCAATTTCGCGAATGATCTTGGAGACACCTTAAAAGGTACTGATAACGACAATAGAGTAGGACCGCAAAGAACCGTGCAGACTGGTCTAATTACAATACCTCAAATGAAAAAAGCACTGCTTTTTAATATTATTATTTCTTTGATTTTATCTGTTTGCTTAATTCTAGAATCAAGTAAAGGAATGAATTTGAATTTAATTTTAACTTTTTTATTGTTCGCTATTCTTAGTATTTTATCTGCGATTGGATATACTATGGGTAAAAAGGCTTATGGTTATTATGGTTTGGGCGATTTAATGGTTTTTGTTTTTTTTGGTGTTGTATCCGTTTTTGGTTCCTTTACCTTGTTTTCTAAATTCTTTGATATAGGGTGTTTTTTACCTGCAATGACAATTGGGTTATTATCTGTCGCAGTTCTTAATTTGAACAATTTAAGAGATGTGCAAAATGATTCTGATTCTGGAAAAAAAACACTTGTTGTACGGATAGGTGTTAAGAATGCAAAGAGATATCACATAGTTTTAATATCATTATCATTTATTGCACATGTTAGTTATGTTATTCGAATAATTTCGATCGGTTGTTTTCATGGATTAGATCTTTTTTTCATTTTATTTAGTTTGCTTCCTTTTTTATTCCTTTTTTCTCATTTATACAGAGTGCACAAGAATCAAGATTCTAAAAAATTGGACCCTGAATTAAAAATTGTTGCATTTTCCACTTTTGTTTGTTCAATGTTTACTTTGTTTGGCACAATTTTTATGAATTATTGATTTAATTTTATTCTATTAATCTTAATTTCTGTTTTAATCGATGAATCAAATAGTATCCTTAATTTTCTATATGTTATTTATAACATCATTTTTTTCCCAGGATTCTCTGTATATAGTTGAGGATAATGAAAAATACCGGTACTCGATGATTATGGATGATTTAGATTGTCTAACTGAAAAGTATAGCGATTATGTTTTTCCACTTACTGTGGGTTTTTCTGAATTTGGATATCCATTAAAAGCGGTTAGAATAGGTAAGAAGAAAATAAATCCTTATTCCATATTTATGGTTGGAAATATTCATGCAAGAGAGGATTATAGTTCAAAATTGGTGATGAAGTTTCTTAATTTGTATTTAATGTCTATAAAAGGTGAATCTGAAATGTATCCTTATGCAAAATCATATTTAGATTCTTTAGACATATACATCATGCCTGTTGCTAATCCAGACGGATTAAAAATTGCTCATCAGGATTGGGAAGGCATAGAAAAATGGAGGTATGATGTTTGTAAAATGATAAGAAAGGAAGGTTTTGAAGAATGGAAGGCAAATGGAAAAGGTATCGATTTAAATGATTCTTTTGATGATGGAAATCATCATTTAAAACATGGTGATGAAGGAGAGGTTGAGCCGGCTTCAGAAGATTTTAAAGGATATTTTCCAGCAGAACCTGTTGAAACAAAATATCTGCAAGATTTTGTCAATAAATTAAAACCTTTGATGACAATTTCCTATCATACTAAAGGGGATTTGGTTTATTGGGCTGATGCTGGAACGCATGAGATTTTTGAAGGTATTGATATTGAGATTAATGAAAAAGTATTAGAGGTAAGTACTTTTGATCTTGTTTCGGTTTCCAAAAATCCGATTACTTATGGATGTGGTCTTGAGAATTATGTGCGTGCTAAAATGGGTTTACTTGGGAGTTGTGTAGAATTATCAAAGTCAAATGATAGTAGAGTACAGTATGCAGATTCGCTTTTTAATGAACTCGTGTGGAAAAAAGCCAAATATATTCCAATGGTATACATAGAAGAAGTTTTTTCGAGAAAAGAAAAAATACTTTTTTTAAGTAATAATTATTGCTCAAAATTAAATACAGAGATGTGATTTAATAATTTTATTTTCAGTTTAATATTTTTCTTTTATTTTTTATTTACCTATATATCATTTATTTAAAACGAAGCAATTAAATTAAAAGTTTAATTAAACTTCTTTCTTGTTATTTATTTTTATGATTAATTTTTTTTAATTACTATCTTGTTGGCATATAATAAAATTGATTGAATGGATATAAGGCTTTGTAAAGAGTGTGAGCATAAACTATCGGGGAGAAAAGATCAGAAATTTTGTAGTGATTACTGTAGGAACACTTACAATAATAGACAAAATGAAGAGTCTAATGCTTATGTTAGAAGGATAAATGCCATTTTAAGAAAAAACAGAAGAATACTTGATAATCTTAATCCTAATGGGAAAATAACATTGAACATCTTGGTTTTGGCTGAAGAAGGTTTTAATTTTCATTACTATACAAATGTTTTTGAAACTAAAGCAGGAAAAAAATATTTCTTCTGTTATGAACAAGGCTATGCTAAAATAGGAAATGATCAGGTTGTTTTGGTTTGGAAAAAGGACTATGTCAAATAGTTTTTAGAGTTGATCTGAAATTTGTCTAAATAAATAAATCCATTTTACTTTCTCGGCTTTTAATTTATTTTCTCTATTGTTAAGTGCTACAATAATTAGGTTCTTTTTTTTGTTTAAATAAATGTACTGTTTGTATAATCCCTTAGCCATATAGTCACCATATTTTTCAAGCCCTAAATACCACGAGTTGTTGTAGTACTTGTTGCTTCCTTCCTCCGTGTCATATCTCAATGTTTTATTTATCCATGAAGCGCTAATAATTTGATTTTCATTTATTTGACCATTATTTATATATAGTCCTCCAAATTTTGCGTAATCCCTTGTTGTTGCCCCGATACAACAAAATGTTTTTTCCATTTTGTTTTTATTATCGGTAGACCAAATAGCATCATTACACATTTTTAGTGGTTTCCATATTTTTTCTTGTAGAAATATGGAGGGGCTCATTTTTGTTGCTTTTTCTATAACAAGTCCAAGTATTTGCGAATTAATATTTAAGTATTCTTGTTTTGTTCCAGGTTTATAAATAAATCTAATTTTTTTTATTCCTCTAAAAAGATCTTTGCCATAATAAATATGTGCATCAATTTTTAAATCACTTTTTATACCAGAGGTATGATTTAATAAATGATTAATTGTAAGCTCTCTATACTTTTCTTCTTTGGATAGATTAGGTAAATAATCCATTGCTAAGTCATTAACACTTTTGATATATCCTTCATCAATTGCTACACCAATTAATGCAGATATAAAAGATTTAGCAAGGGAATAGGAGGGGTGTAACGTGTTTTTATTGGTGTTTTGACCATAGTATTCATATTTAATCGTATCGTTGTGAATAACGATAAAACTTCTTAAGTTATGGCTTGGTGAAAAATCTTCTAAATTAAGGTATGTGGGTCTTCCATTCGAGCAATCGTTAAGCATTATTTTTTTTCCATAGGATTGTTTTGAGATTTTAAATTCAAAACAATCTTTGTTTGTTTTAATTTCTTTAAATGGAAATCGATGAATATCTTTTTTATCTGGCTCGATTAAAAATAAAGACCTTAATGGCACACAAGACTCTAGTGCAAAAAGAAGAATAAGTAAATAATAATGCTTTATATTAAGCATTGTTATAGTCTAGACTTATAAATCATGAATTTTTTCTGCTTTAATTGGTTTTGGTTGATTACTTGAATATAATATATGCCATTTGCTATTTTGGGGATATTTATTGGAGTGTTATTTCCATTTGAAATCCCTTTGTAGATGGTTTTTCCATTCATATTACAAATAGAAAAAGATTGATTTTTTATTAATCCATTAATGAAAAAGTTTCCATTGCTTGGGTTTGGATATACTTGAATTAAATTGACATTTAAGTTATATAAATTAAGAGACCCATCGTTATAAAGTACTTTAAAATCATCAAAATAAAACCCATCTTCTTTCACCCCACCATCCGATTCAAGAATAAAACGTGCTTGAACGACCTGTCCCAAATAATCACTTAAACTTATTTCCTCTAATACCCATGAATTTTGAATTCCTTCATAAACAGGCCCATCTTGTGGTTGAACACTTCCATTTGCACTAGTTCCACTAACCGTATATTTTCCACATTGTCCAATCCACGTATTTCCATTATCGGTTGATATTTGAAGTTGCGCATAATCATAATCTGCTTCAATATTCCATTTTCCATAAAAAGTGATCATCGCAGAGCTAGCATTTGTTAGGTCAATATCGGATGAATAAGTAGTTGTTTTGGAGCTATTATTGTTGTAATCTCCATTTGGAGAATCCGTAAACGACTTATTCGGAGAAACGTATGTACTTGAAGTTGTTCCCCAATTGCCATTCCAGTTAGAAGAATTTGTAGCATCTTCAACAATTTGAAGCGTAATTTCCCCAAATGTTTTTATAATGGTATCTCTTCTTGTCCATAAACCATTATCCGTTTTAAGGATATATTTTATTTCATCTCCAAATTGAATAGCCGGATTTAATACATACGAGATACTTCCAGAAGAATTTTCTCGAATAACTAAATTATAATCCACTGCATTTCCAACACTTTGAATATTAACAAGTCCTTCAATGGATACTGTGATTTGACCATTTGTTAATCCAATTCTTTGTACCTCGTGATTGAAATCCCCAGTTAATGCCGATATTCTTGAAGGATCTGTTTCCTTTATGGTTAAAAATTTATGAGGCATATGACTTAAAATTAGATTAGAATAAACCATTCCTGCACAAGTTGGTACAATCTCCGATGCTCCTTGCCAAAATGCTGTGCCAACTTCTGGTGTTTGAGCAAAAATGGTGTCTTTCATTCCAACACCAATATCCACTTTGTACATATAATCATCCGAATCCCCAGAGGCAGGATATAGTCCAGAACTCTTAATGGCTGAATATCCATTTTTGATAGTCATTTCATTTCCAAGTTCTTGAAAGTAATTGTGATGATCCGCAAATTCAGCAGTTGTAGTTCCAATAGGAAATAGAATACTACCCATGTAGGAGTGAGCATTTAGTGCGGAAGTGAAGTTGTATTCTTCGACAAGCCATTTCATTGCTTGAGTTTCTGGCTCTGAAAATGCCGAAGGACCACAATAAGTATCACTGCTAGTATTTGTTGTCGTAGTTCCAGTTGTTCCCCATCCATAGGAATAATTCCGGTTTAAATCTACGCCATAATTATTTCCATTATCTCTTCTATTTTTTCTCCACATTCCCCCTCCATTTGGATCGGTGATTTCATTATATATATATCCATCTGGGTTTATGCAAGGAACAAAAAATATTTGGTTATTGTCTACAAGATATTTTACTTCCAGATTGGTATTGTAGTTTTCTAAAAGGTACCACATAAAGAAAATATTTTCCATTAGGCTCATTGGTTCTCGTGCATGATGTATAGCAGTATATAAAACATTGGCTTCGGATTCATTTGAATTTGGATTATCTGAAATTTTTACATGGTAAATAGGCCTGTTTTCATGAGTCACAAAATTATGAATAGGGGTTTTTACAGTGATTAGATTTGGATATTGCTGGACCATGTCATCAAGTTCGGATAACATTTCGGTATAGGTTAGGTATCCACCCATTGATCCAAGATTAAAATTTGTAGGAGTGGTAATAGAATATCCTCCAGAGCTATTAGAACACAAGGTGTTTTTTTGAATGGATGTTTGGTTTTTAGACTCTAGAATATTTTTATAGTGTTCTTTCACATCGGAAATAATAATTTCAAAAGAAAAACCATTTTTTTTCATGATTTGAATTTCATTTGCAGAAAAATCAGAAATAAAGAACGATCCCTTTTTATAAGTTCCATGATCAATAGTAACGCCCAAGCTAGATAATTTGTTAAGTTCATTCGCATTTCCAAATACTTTCACTCTCGAATAATTCTGAGAATAAAAAAAGGAGGTAGATGAGGTAAAAAGTAATAGAAGTAAGAGTAGTTTCATTAGTTTTTGGTTTTAGCATCGCTAATTTACTAAAACAAAAAAAGGAAAACAATAGTTTGATAAGTTCATTCATAATAGCGTTATTTGATGAATAATTGATGGGTTAAATGGATCAAATAAAAAAACAACCAAGTTTTATCATGGCATTTATGCCAATAATCATTTTAATTGCATTTTTAGCAACTAACGTTTATGTTTTTGGAGATGATGCTACTGGTGGGCCAAATCAGGTTGCTTTGCTTTTTGGAGCAGTAGTAGCTGTAGCAATTGGTTTTCGATATGGTTATAAATGGAAGGAGATTCAGGATGGAATTATTAAAAGTATAAAATCTTCTTTGGGTGCAATTTTGATTTTATTGATCATTGGGGCTTTAAGTGGAACATGGATGATTTCAGGAGTTGTTCCTACAATGATTTACTATGGTCTTCAGATTTTAAGTCCAGATTATTTCTTAGTTGCTTCTTGTATTATTTGTGCCATTGTAGCATTGGCTACAGGAAGTTCCTGGAGTACAGTTGCAACAGTTGGAGTAGCATTGCTTGGTATTGGAAGTGTTATGGGGATTAGTGAAGGAATGGTAGCGGGAGCAATTATTTCAGGAGCTTATTTTGGTGATAAGATGTCTCCATTGTCGGACACTACAAATCTTGCACCAGCGATGGCAGGTACAGATTTGTTTACTCATATCAGATATATGATGTATACGACAATTCCGACACTTATTATAACGCTTTTAATCTTTACTTTTATTGGTTTCTCTTTAGATACGAAATTGGATGCTGTTGGTATAGAAAATATGCTTACTGTAATTGATTCTTCTTTTTATATTTCTCCAATATTGTTTGTGGTGCCATTAATTGTTATTGGGTTGATAATTTTGAAAGTGGATGCTTTGCCAGCTCTATTTATTGGAACTATCGCTGGTGGTTTGGCTGCTATAATTACACAGCCACAAATAGTAAATCAATTATCGGGAATTAAGGATGACTATTTTCTATCTTCTTATACTACATTTTTCACTAGTATAGCAGGTGATTCAAATATTCAAACCGGTGATCCAGGTATTGATGAATTGTTATCTACTGGAGGAATGAGTGGGATGTTGAATACTATATGGCTTGTTTTGTGTTCTATGAGTTTTGGTGGTGCAATGGAAGTAACGGGAATGCTTAAAAAGATAACATCAAGCTTTATTAAATCTGTTGAATCTGCAGCTTCTCTTGTTATTAAAACGGCAAGTACATGCATCTTTTTTAATGCCACTGCTTCGGATCAATATTTAGCTATTGTTGTTCCCGGTCGTATGTTTGCTGATTCTTATAAAGAATGTGATTTGAAACCAGAAAATTTAAGTAGAACTTTAGAGGATTCTGGAACCGTTACATCTGTTTTATTCCCTTGGAATACCTGTGGTGCATATCACGCAGGTGTTTTAGGAGTGGCTACTGGTACTTATTGGATGTATTGCTTTTTTAATCTTATAAGTCCATTTATGACCATACTTTTAGCAGTGCTTAATTTTAAAATAAGAAGGTTCTCAAAAACGAAACAAGCTTAATTAATTAGGAATGTATTAAAAATACGATTCATATGATGCAAATTCTGTAAATTTGCATTCCATATTTTTAATTTATGTTTGAAAATTTATCTGAAAAATTTGAAAGAGCCTTTAAAGTCCTTAAAGGGCAAGGTCAAATTACTGAAATCAATGTAGCGGAAACTCTTAAGGAAGTCCGTAGAGCTTTGCTAAATGCCGATGTTAATTTTGCTACAGCTAAAAAATTCACAAATTCGGTCAAAGAAAAAGCACTTGGAAGAGATGTTTTAAATGCCGTATCCCCAGGTCAGTTAATGACAAAAATATGTCATGAAGAACTAACTGAGTTAATGGGAGGAAATGAAGAACAGATAAATCTTTCTGGAAACCCTGCTGTTATTTTGATGTCAGGATTACAAGGTTCGGGTAAAACCACCTTAAGTGGGAAGTTGGCAAATTTTTTAACCAAGAAAAAAGGAAAAAAGGTTTTGCTTGTTGCTGCCGATGTATATCGTCCTGCAGCAATTGATCAACTTCATGTTTTGGGAGATCAACTTCAAGTAGAAGTTTTTTCTAATAAAGAAGAAAAAAATCCAGTTTTAATTGCTCAGTCTGCAATAAAACATGCCAAAAGCAATTCTTTTAATGTGGTAATTGTGGATACTGCTGGTCGATTGGCTGTAGATGAGCAGATGATGACTGAAATTGAAAATGTTAAAAAAGCTATTAGCCCTTCTGAAACGCTATTTGTAGTTGATTCCATGACTGGTCAAGATGCAGTTAATACAGCAAAGACTTTTAATGAAAGAATTGATTTTGATGGTGTTGTTCTTACAAAATTAGATGGTGATACTCGTGGTGGGGCTGCATTATCCATTAAATCTGTAGTTAATAAACCAATAAAGTTTATTGGAACAGGTGAGAAAATGGAAGCTCTTGATATTTTCTATCCTCAAAGAATGGCAGATCGGATTCTTGGAATGGGGGATGTTGTCTCATTAGTGGAAAAGGCCCAAGAGCAATTTGATGAAAAAGAAGCGAGAAAACTTCAAAAGAAAATCATGAAAAATCAATTTGATTTAAATGATTTTTTAAGTCAATTGCAGCAGATAAAAAAAATGGGAAATGTTAAGGATTTGATGGGAATGATGCCTGGCATGGGAAAAGCGATGAAGGGGGTAGATATACCAGATGATGCATTTAAAAATGTTGAGTCAATGATTTTAAGCATGACTCCTAAGGAGAGAGAAAACCCTGCTATTTTGAATCACTCCAGAAAAAACAGAATTGCCAAAGGAAGTGGATCAAATGTTCAAGAACTTAATAAACTGCTCAAACAGTTTAATGACATGAAGAAAATGATGAAAATGATGAAAAACCCCAGAAATATGTCAAATCTTATGGGGCAAATGAAAAATATGGGTGGAGGAATGCCCGGAATGTAATTCAATAATTATTCCATCCATAGGAGTAAAAGATTTTTGTTTTCCTTGTATCATCTTTATTAAATGTAGGTAACCCATCCTTATCGAGTCTTGGATAATGTGGCGTTTTTCTTGCTATATTTTTTGGAATTAGTGGCATATCATGGATAAATTTATTCTGAATAATATGTCTTATTTGTTCACTATCCCATCCCATTTGAAATGAAATTGAATTCTGATCGAAAATAGATTTTGAAACACCAAAATACAAAACCCCATGGCTTGTTTTTCCATATGGTAATTTATGAAGGTCTCTATATCCGTTAGGGCATTTACTATATTTTGTTTTATTCCAAATCGATCCATTGGTTTCTCCAGTCCATAAAACAAATCCACTTTGGTATTTAATTAAAGAATCCTGAAAAGAAATATGCATTTTGCCTGTACGAAAACGATCTTTTCCTTTGCCTGAAAAAAAATCATTTTCATGGATCAAAGACCATTTGTCTATATGGAGCCCTAAAGCCCCCGAATTTTGTGATGTTTTTGTGTTATCTCTATACCAAATATAAGAGTATCCTAAAGCAAATTTATTGAATCCCTGATGGTTTAATGCTCCAAATTCAAAATCAACATTGTTTTTATGATTCCCCCATAATCCCAATATTCCGATGCTGCTTTTTCTTTCAAATACTCGTTTTCTATTTCCAAATGTTTTCGGATATAAAGAAAAAACACTTTCAGCATTGATTTGAAAATTTTTAAATAAAAGAAAAGTATTCAGTTTAATACCAAATTGTTGTTGATGTGAGGACAAATTTAAAACACAGCTAATTTTAATTCCTGAAGAGGTGGTGAAATTGTTTTGTGAATAACAAACAGGGGAGGAGCTAAGGAAAATCCAAATGCAGGAAAAAACAAGGAGTGAGGTGTTTTTAAAAGACAATGAAACTCATTTTTATGATTCAATCATGGTTTTAATATCGCTGTTGTTGCCATAAATAACCAAGATATCTCCTTGATTTAAAACGGTTTTGGGAGTAGCAACTCCATTAACATATTTTTTTCCAATTGAAATCCCTAATAAATTTTTTTTCCTTTCTTTTTTTAAAGTAGTCAACACAACAAGATTGTGATTTCTTCTAAAACCAACTTCTTCTAGCGTTTTATCAATATATTTTTCAGGCGTTTCAATTTCAACTATGCTGTATTTACCATCAATTTCAAAAGAATCAATAAGGCCGGTTAAGCATAATTTCTTTGCTAACCTTTCAGCTGATTGAACTTCAGGGTTTATTATTTCTTCTATTCCCATAGCAAGTAAAACATTTTCTTGCAATGGATTTACACTTCTGCTAATTAATCTTTTTGCATTTAGATTTTTTACTGCAGCAGTTGCCATTAAATTAGCGCCTTGATTTTCACCGATAGCAACTATAACAATGTCGGATTCTGAGATTGGAAGGTTGGAAATAGCCAGCTGATCTGTTGCATCTAGACAAATTATATGTGAAATTTGATCTTTATACATTTCAACTCTATTCATAGAATTGTCAATTCCTATAACTTCATTTCCCTGTTCCGTTAATTTAATTGCAAGTGAAGCTCCAAAACTTCCCATGCCAATAATAATACATTTCATAATCTAATTTATTAAAATTTCTTCTTTTGGCGTTTTGTAACTCGTAAATTTAACTTGCTCGAAAAGAGCAATTAAAATCGTAAGCATACTAACTCTTCCTATAAACATTACAAACATTAAAACACACTTACTAATACTTGACAATTCACTTGTAATCCCCATAGTAAGACCAACCGTACTATAAGCAGAGAAACATTCAAAAATAATATGTAAAAATGATAATTCAGGTTCTATTGCACCTATAATCAGAATTGCGATTCCAATAACAAATAGTGATAAAAAAATTGCTGCAAAAGATCTTTTAATAGAATTATCTGAAATTTCTCTACCAAAAATTTCAATTCTATCTTTCCCTTTTGCAAGACTGATGATGTTTAAACTTGCCAAAGCTATTGTGCTTGTTTTTATTCCACCTCCCGTTGAAGCAGGTGAAGCTCCAATCCACATTAATAATATGACAATCATAATAGTTGGAAAACTTTGAGTTGCCATATCAATAGTATTAAAACCAGCAGTTCTTGGAGTAGTTGCACTAAAAAATGCAGTAATACATTTTCCAAAAAAAGAATGATCTGAGAGGCTATGATTATATTCAAAAATAAAAATGAGTATACTTCCTCCAAATATTAAAATAAAAGAGGTGAAAAGAATTAATCTAGAGTTAAGATTAAGTATCCATGGCATATGATGAAATCGTTTTTTTCGAAGAAATGAATTAATTACTCTGAGAATAGCATATTTAAAGTAATTAAAAATATTAAATACAATAGGAAATCCTAATCCACCAAGAATAAAAAGAAATGATATGATGATGTGTAAGGGATAGTTAAAACGATAAGTGTATTCATATAATCCATTTGGAAGTGTTGAAAAACCAGCATTATTAAATGAAGAAATGCTATGAAAAATAGAAAAATAAATACGCTCAAATTCGGAGGTGAATTGATTTGGATCAAGACAAAAATAAATACTTATTGCTCCGATTAATTCGAAGATAAAAGTAACCAGAATGATATTCTTTAAAGTACTGAAAACTTTTCCAATTTTTTGGGAGTTCGTAATATTTCCTAGAACTAATGTGTTTTGGTACGAGGTGCTTCCCTTGAAGAAAAAACTAAAATAGCTGGCAAATGTCATGATTCCAAGTCCACCAATTTGTATTAAAACTAATAGAATACTTTTTCCAAGTAAAGTAAAGGTAGTGGCTGTATCTACACTACAAAGTCCAGTTACACAAACTGCACTAACAGAGGTAAATAATGCATCAATAAAATGTATTCCATTTGTAGTGGAATTAGGCAAGTAAAGAAAAAAAGCTCCAAAAACTACTAGGAAAAAAAAACTAATTCCAAATAGTTGTGCAGGATTTTTAAATGATTGTTTGTATTGAATATTTATAGTGGATAATTCCCGAAGAAATAGAATAATCACAGCAAAAAGTATAAATGATTTTTGATATGCATCTATGATATCATAAAATGCATTATATAAGCTAAATGAAAAAATGGTCAAAATAAGCAAATCAGAGAGCAGAATGTGAATTTTAGGTATTTGAAAACCTAAGTATCTAACAATTATAGTGATAGCTCCAAAACCAAGTGTGATTAAATACAAATAAGAAACAAATAATTGAAACCAGTAAGGTGTTTCAAAACCAAGCTCAATTATCATAAATAGCATTGCTGAACTGCTAAGTATGAATGAAAATTTTAGATATTTTTTTAAAAATTCTTTCAATATATTTTATTTCTATGCTAAAGCATTGTTGTATTTAGTCTTTTCCTATGTGGTTTAATTTATCAATATTTATAATATAGATTGTTCGACCTTTAAATTCAATTAATTTTTCGGTTTTAAACTGTTTTAAGGTTCGTATTAGATTTTCTGTTGCAGTGCCAATGAAATTAGCTAAATCGTCTCTAGAAAGTGAAATAGGGCCATGGTATATGTCATTTAATTGGATTAAAGAAACAGCAAGACGAGCTCTGACAGTTTTTTGAGACATAGTGGTTGTAAATAATGCTCTTTCTCCTAATTCTCTAGACAATCTAACAATTACTTTATTTCTAAACGAGTCATTTGAATCCATTAAAATCATAAAATCTGATTTTGGAATGTATTGAATGCAACACTCTTCGAGTGTTTTAGCTGAAACTTTATAGGGTAATCCACTTAACATTGCTCTAAATCCAATTATTTCTGATTTTGAAGCGATATGAATTATATTTTCTTTTCCTTCATCCCCACATGCAAATATTTTGACTTTTCCGTATAATATTTTGTAAACACCTTTTGGCCAATAGCCATTATTGAAAAGCATTTCTCCTTTTTTGTAATTTTTCTTTTCTCCGTATTTATCAAGAATTAAATCCACATGTATTTATTTAATTTAAAATTAAATACTTTTTTATGATTGCACCTATTCATGCATTGAATATTTGTTTTTTTTAAGTTATTTCTGGTTCTATTTTATGTAGATTTATTTATATGTTCTCACTTAAGAAGATTTTTATTTTCTATTTTCTTTTTTTTATCGATGTATCGATTTTGTTTTCCCAGGTGAATTCATCTTCCAAACTTGATAACAGAGCTGTTATTTCTTTGGATAGATGGAATGATTATTTAAGAAATGATTTGGATTCATTGAAAATTGATGCACTTGATTTATTACAACAGCCTTTTATTAATACTAATTTATTTGCCATTTCTGTGGCAAAAAGATCACTGGGTAGTTTTTTTATTAGAAATGGTTATACTTCTAAAGGTCGTAACTTATTAAAGTTCTCCTTGACTTTTTTTGAAAAAATTGAAGATGCTACCTTAGAATCTGAAACTTTAAGTGAAATAGGAATATCTTTTTTTAAAGAAAAAAAATATTACGAAGCAAAAAATTATTTTGAAAAATCTTTAAAATGTGCAAGTCGTTCACAAGATGAAACAATTGGTTTTATGGCTGAGCTTAACCTTGCTCAAGTATATAATAATCTAGGTAATAAAAATAAATCTATATCATTTGCAAAACATTATCTAGATAAATGCCTGTATTATAATAAATTGGAATCAGCTTCCAATGCTTATGCATTTCTTGGAACAATGGAAATGAATAATGAAAATTTATTGTTAGCAAAAGAATATTTAATTCATAGTTATGAATTAGCTAATAAATCTTTTTCTAAAATACAGCTTTCATTGGCTTATAACAACCTTGCTGTATGGTATGCTAATAATAAACAAAATAATAAAGCAGAAGATTATTTTATTAAATCATTATCATTGAGAAAAGAAGTGAATTCACCTATTCATATTGTTGATAGTTACTATAATTTGGGAGAGAATTATCTTCTTAAGCAAGAATATATGAATTCGCTAAAAATGTTTAGAAAATCTCTAGATATTTCACGTGAAAATTATTTGTTTGATTCTGAGATTGATGCATTCAATGCTTTAATAAATACTTATAAAATGAAAGAAAACTATAAAACAGCATTGGCATACTCAGATTCTTTGATTCAAAGATTAGTGTTTATAGATAAAATGAAATCAGAAGATTACGAACAGATTCAAACAATATTACAGCCTATAATATTTAAACCTCTTAGTGTTAAGGATGAATCAAAAAAAAATTTTATATATCTAGAGTTAACTCTATTATTGATAGCGGTATTTATTCTTTTTTATTTCTCTTCAAGGTTAAAATCTAGCTTTTAGGCTTAAATCAAGACTTTTGTAGCTGTGGGTTAATGCTCCAACCGAAATAAATTGAACTCCAGTTTCGGCATATTCTTTTATTGTTTCCATTGTAATGCCCCCAGAAGCTTCGGTTTCTATATTTGTAGGTACTTTTTGAATTACTTTTTTTAGTTCTACAGGGATGAAATTGTCAAATAAAATTCGGTGAATTCCACCTGTTTTCAGAACTTCATTTAACTCTGTTTCATTTCGTACTTCAACTTCAATTTTTAAATTTATATTTTGCTTTTGAAGGTAATTTTGTACGGATACGATTGCTTTACATACACTTCCTGAAAAATCAATATGATTATCTTTTATCATTATCATGTCATATAAACCAAATCGATGATTAGAACCTCCTCCGATTCGAACTGCCCATTTTTCAATTTCACGAAATCCAGGAGTTGTTTTTCTAGTGTCAAGGATAGTGACATCAGTATCTTTTACAATATTTATAATCTGCTTTGTTTGCGTAGCAATTCCGCTCATTCTTTGCATATAATTAAGCACAAGCCTTTCCACACTTAAAATAGATTGAGCGGAACCATGAAGTTGTAAAATTAAATCACCTTTATTGATTAAATCTCCGTCTTTTTTAAATGTTTTGACTTGAATTTTATCATCATGTATTCCGATTATTGTTTTTGCAAGATCAATTCCTGCAATAATTCCATTTGCTTTAGCAATTAAATCTGCATTTCCAATAGCTTTTGAAGGAAAACAAGCCAAGCTTGTGTGATCTCCATCACCAATATCTTCTTTTAATGCTTGTTGAATAAGTAAGTTAAGATCCATAAATAAAAATTATGTTTTTGTTAATTCTGCTAGGAAATGGTTGTTTTCTTCATAAATTTTCTTGCATGAGAATCCTACAGATGAGGCGATTTTATGTAGATTATCATAATCAACATATAACCAGTCAAACCAAGGACTTTTACAATTTTTATATTCCATTTGAAATCTAAAATTTCCAAAATATTCCGAATTTAAATCCATCCATAATGATCCATCTTCTTCTTCATATAAATAACGTATATCGGATGAATCACATAGTACTTTTCCATTTTTATTTAACAAATTGATTGCATGTATTAAATATTTTTCAAGATTTGTTAATTTCCCAGCAATTCCTATTCCATTCATTAGCATAAGAATAGTATCAAAATTCCCATTACTATAATTTAAAAAAGAACTTAACTCAGCAGAAACATTATTGCTTTTAAGATAGGATACAGCTCCTTTTGAAATTTCAATTGCTTGCACATTAAAACCTCTTTTGATTAATTCACTACAATGGGGGCCAGCACATGCACCGACATCCAATATTTCACCTTGGCATTTATCTAATGCAATTTTTTCTAATTCAGGCATTTCGGAAAATGATCTAAATAAGACTTCTATAGGGATAATATCATCTGTACAGATATCTGATTTAACTATGATATCAAGGTCTTTTTGATTTTTATGATAGCTATAAATAGCTAGACCAATTGGGTCATTAAGATATTTCATTGTTCATAATCATAATAATCTTCATCATCGATATCTTGAAGATCAATATCAGATTCTAATTCAGAAGTATTGTTTTGAAACATCAATGAATCTAAATTTGTGTTTTCATTTTCTTTTGGTGATTCCCCTACACTTAAAATCAGAGAGGGTTTTTGTGGCTCTTCGGATTCATAACCAATAAGTTCAATGAGAAAAATCCACATATTTAGAAAATCATAAATGAAAATAAATTTTTGATCGGGTTCATTTATAAAATCTTTAATTGATGTATTATTCATAGTAGAACAATTAACATCAGGTTCTTCATTATTATAAAAGTCAATTAAGCTGATTTCATGACCTTTATCCCATTGATCATTAGACACATAGAAGCTAGCCATTTCTTCACCGCTAAAATTAAAAGCATTTACAATTGCTTTATGAAATGATTCAAAAGTATCCGAATCACCAAGAATGATATCTCTGAAAACTTCTTCGTTATTTTTAGAGTCTAAAAGAATTCTAAATTTAAGACCTGGCATATTAATAGAGTGATAAAAATTTGTGCGAATTTACAGATTATTCTTCGATATATTCTTTATTTAATATGCAAGCCTAGTTTTACCCCGAGTTTAACCATTTCATCATAAGCATCTTGATAGGTGTTTTGGATTTTTCCATCCAAAATTGCTTCTTTTAGACTTGCCTTGATAATCCCAACTTCTTTACAAGGAGCAATGTCAAAAGATTTCATAATAAGCTCCCCACTTATGGGAGGTTGAAAATTTCTTATTTTATCTCTCTGTTCAACATCTTTTAATTTTTGAATTACATTTTTAAAGTTCTTTTTATATTGTTTGACTCTAAAATCATTTTTTGACGTAATATCAGCATTACATAGCAGCATAAGGTCATCTATATCATCTCCAGCTTCGTTTAATAATCTTCTTAAAGCAGAATCGGTTACAGATCCTTTTACAAGTGCAATTGGTCTTAAATGAAGTCGTACAAGCTTTTTAACAAATTTCATTTTGTAATCAAGTGGTAAACGCATTCTTTTAAATATAAAAGGGACCATTTTGGCTCCAATTTCTTCATGACCATGAAAAGTCCACCCAATTTTTTTGTCAAATTTTTTAGTTTTAGGTTTTGCAATATCATGAAGCAGAGCGGCCCAACGAAGCCATAGATTGTCAGTATTTTCAGAAATATTATCAATAACTTCCAAGGTGTGATTGAAATTGTCTTTATGTGATTTGCCATTTATTGTCTCAACACCATTCAATGCTATAAGTTCTGGAAAAAAATACTTAAGTAGGTTTGTTGTTTTTAATAATCTTAATCCTTTGGATGGTTTGTTTGAAAGTAAAATTTTGTTTAATTCTTCACTTATTCGTTCTTGTGAGATAATTTCAATTCTGTAGGCATTTTCATGGATAGCTTTTAAACTTTCAATCTCAATAGAAAAGTTTAGTTGAGAGGCAAATCGAATTGCTCTGAGCATTCTTAACGGATCATCACTATAGGTTTGCAAAGGGAGAAAGGGAGTCCTGATTACTCCATTTTCAAGATCTTTTATGCCATCAAAAGGGTCTATTAGATTGCCATAATTCTCTTTATTTAAATCTAAAGCAAGTGCATTTATTGTAAAATCTCTTCTTTTTTGATCGTCTTTTAAAGATGATTGTTTTACAGTAGGGTTTCTAGATTCTTTTGAATAGGATTCTTTTCTTGCTCCAACAAATTCTACATCAATATCTTTGTATTTAAAATGTGCTGTCCCATAGTTTTTAAAACAAGAAACTTTTTTTACCCTTAATTTATTAGCAACTAGTTGAGCTAACTCCATTCCATTACCAACCACTACTATATCAATATCCTTAGAGGGTCTGCCAATAATCAAATCTCTTACAAATCCTCCAATAACATAGCAAGGTATATCTTGGTTTGTTGAAAGCTCTGAAATAACTTTAAAAACAGGATGTTTTAATTTATTCGAAAAATTCATTGTTAATTAATAATCCAAATACAATGCACAAAGCTATATTTAATTATGATAAATCTTCTTGGAATAAGATAAAAATTCAATATTTCCATCACCTCCCTTAATTGGAGATTCAATAAAGTCAACCCATGTTAGTTGATTTTTTTCAATACAGGCTTTAATATTTTCAATAATTCCGCCGTAAATATTTTTATCTTTTACAATGCCGTGTTTGTTTAATTTATCAGCACCCGCTTCAAATTGTGGCTTGATTAAAAGAATTAATTCACAATTATAAGGCATGAAATCTGCAATTAAAGGGATTACTTTCAATAAAGAGATAAATGAAACATCTGCAACTATCAACGAAATTTCCAAATCTATTGGAAGTGAATTTATTTCTTTTATATGCGTTTTTTCAAAATTGACAACTCTATTATTTTTTTGAATTTTACTATTTAATTGTCCATGTCCAACATCAATACAATATACTTTATGAATACCTTTTTGTAATAAAACTTCTGTAAAACCTCCAGTGGATGCTCCAACATCTATGGCATTTTTATTTAATATTTTGATATCCCAATAGTCAATTGCTTTTAATAGTTTTAATGCACCTCTTGATACCCATGGAATTTCTTCTTTTAAGATTTCAATTTCACATGAAATGTCAAATTTTTTCCCTGGTTTTGTGATTATTGTTCCATCTACACAGACTCCTTTATTTTCGATAACTTCAATTGCTCGAGTTCGAGAACTAAAATTACCTTGATCAAGAACTAGCTTATCTAGTCTGTATTTCATTTTGGGTCAATTAAAGTCACAAATCCGTGCTGATCAATTAAAGTTCCCCCCAGCATTTCACCATTCAATTGATAGAAATAAACTCCTTCTTTACATTTTTCACCTCCTAAGTCGTAGCCATCCCATAATAGAACTCCTGTACTATTTGTTTTTTCAAATACAACATTCCCCCATCTATTGGTAATTATAATATTAAAGAATTTAAATGCCTCAAAAGGGAGAGTGAATTCATCATTAGCATAATCTCCATTTGGAGTGAATACATTTGGAACCCATATTTCAGGATCATTAACAATGATTGTTAACATATAATCATCTTGACAGCCTTGGCTATCTGTAATGGTTAAAACCACATTGTAATTACCACTAATGGCATATGAATGTGTTTGAGAAGAGTTATTAGGAGAATAAATAAGGGTGTCAATTAAATCCCAAACCCAACTAATAATAGTTGAGCTTTGAGAAGAGGATTGGTCAGTAAATGTTATTATTTCATCATTGTCAGCAGGGTTTGGTGAAGCTGTAAAACTTGCATTTAGTCCATCATCTGTAACAGAAATAGAAGATAGATTATAGTTTATTTCACAACCATTATTGTCAAGCAATGTAACACTAGGAGAATAAGTTCCAGGCTGATCATAATTATAGGTAAAATCTATCGAATCATAAATCATCGTTCCATCACCCATTTCCCATATAATACTATCTACACCTTGAGGGTTTAAAATTATAAATTGAGCACCTTGTGCACATATTGCTGAATTTTGAATCCAGTCTGGTGTTCCTGTTGGGCCACCGATGGTTAAAAAATCAATTAATGTGGTATCATCAGTACAGCCGTATTGGTCAGTAATAGAGAAATTAAGTGTGTAAGTGCCTGTTTCTACATAAGTGTTACTAGGGTTTTGAAGAGAAGATTGGTTTCCATTTCCGAAATCCCATTGCCAATTTGTTATATTACCATAGGAGAGAGAGCTGTCAGAAAAAGCTCCAAAAATTGGAGGGCATTCGAAATCTCCATTTGTATTTATTGCAGCTCCAGAAAAACTGTATGATGGTATGGCAGTTGGGATTGACACAGTTATGATATTTTCTACAGTATCCATACAACCATTTGCATCAGTGGTGATAAGTTGAAGTGAATGCATTGTGCTTGTTTGTCCAAATGGAATTCCAGATTCACTAATAAATTCTGCTATATTGGTATCAATACTTATTTGATTTAAATCTAATAACCATTGATAGCTAATAGGGGATATGCCAGATGACCCATTGATGGCATAAATAGAATCATTATTGCATATAACATTATTTACTGTAAAAAAAGCAGTTGGTTTAGTAATTGTTATAGGTATTGAAGCAGGGGATGATTGGCAACCAAATTGATCGGTTACGACAAGATTTGCATAAAAAACACCTTCTCCATTAAAAGTATGGCTAACAGGAGTGGTTACATTTAATGTTGTAACTGTAGAGCTGTCATCAGTAAAAAGAAATTCAAAACTGCTTAATGGCACACCATTACCAATAGTAAGAGAACTATTGGTGAAATCAACAAGAAACGGAGAACATCCATTTGAATTATTGGCGGATAAAATAGCAAATGGTGCTTGAAGTACTTTTACTGATTGTGTGGCAACATCAGAACATCCAACACTATTTGTAGCGGTTAATGTGATGGTATAATCTGCAGGAACATTATAAACAAATCCCGGATTTGGTCCATTATTTATATTTTGTCCATTTCCCATATCATAGGACCATGTAGTAACAGGGTGAGGTGAAGGTGGGTTCATCCAACTAGTACTGGAGTCAAACATAAACAACGAGTCTCCTTGACAAATAGAATCATTGCTTAAAGCAAAGTCAGCATCAGTCCAAGAAACATGGACGGTTTGTGTAGTACTGTCTTCACATCCTGTAGTATAATTGTAGATAACCTGCTGCACATTATAGGAACCATAAGAGCTATATGAATGATCGAAATCGCCTTTATCAAAATCATCAAGGTCAGGATCATCTAAAGTATCATTAGGTGTTCCATCTCCCCATTGCCATATCATCAAAATATCATCGTTAAGCACACCATGTGTTGCATCATCAGTAAAATGAACAGGTACAGGTAATGATGCTGGATTGCATATTAGTGTTTGATCTGGAGTGAAATTTGCAATAGGAGCTAGGATATATACAGCTGAATCAATTGTAATAGAGTCTATACATCCTCTAAAGTTAACGACTAATGTTACATCAAAATATCCAGTATCTGAAGAAAATTGATAAAGTGGATTTGTTTGTGTAGAACTTCCTTCAGTAAAATCCCAATAATAGGAAACTTCGTTTGGTCCGTATGGTACAGATATACCCGTTAAATTTGTGAATTGTATATCTGTTTTTGCGCATTCAACCGCAGGGTTTACACTAAACGCAACAGAATCGATGAGACCTACGGTAACATAATCAGTAATGCTTATCGTATCACTACATCCAGATTGAGTTTGAACTATTAGAGAGACATCGTATAATCCAACATTGTAGGTTTGAGATGGAGGGTTTTGCCCTGAATAAGTTTGTCCATTTCCAAAATTCCATTCCCAGGATACAATTGGATTGTTGGGGTTTGGTGATATTGAACTATCTGAAAAATTAACAGTTAAAGGGTCGCACCCTCCTGTAGTATCGGCAGTAAACAATGCTTGAACGTTTGTTATTTCAATGTAATTTGGTATCGTAGTGGTGCCACTACACCCATTAGCTGTAATCATCGATAAAGAAACGGTGTATAATCCATTAGTGTTATATGTTTGAGATGGGGGATTCTGCCCTGAATATGTTTGACCATTTCCAAAATCCCAGAAAAAGGTTGTCGCTGCATTAGATGTATTCGTAAATGTTATTTGTGCAGGAGCACAATCGGACGTGGGACTAGCAGTGAAACTTGGAACTGGGGTAGGTTCTATTGTGATTTGAGTAGATGTATTCCCAGAACATCCAGAATTGGTGTTTTGTGAAGATAGTTGAATAGTGTATACTCCGGGAGCATTAAAGGTAAAACTAGGGTTTTGATTGTTGCTGGTTGCTAATCCCCCAAAATTCCAGTCCCAGTAATTTGCTCCTGCTGTAGAATTATCTTGAAATACTATAGGTGTACCAACACAACCAGTAGATGGTGCAATTATTCCTGCCTGAAAATTAGAAACCACGACACTTTGAGTATCAGTAGATGTACATCCATTAGAATTATCAGTTACTGAAAAGATAACATTATATGTTCCTACAGATTGATAAGTTATTGTTGAAGGAAACTCAGCAGTTGAGCTTTGTCCATTTCCAAAATCCCAGTTATACAAATAATTTGGGTTTGAAGTTGTCGTATTATTAAATATGACATCCAAAGGAACAGTACATCCTAATCCTGAGATGTTAAAGCTTATCACTGGAGAAGGGAAAATGGTAATAAAATTTGGTTTTACTTCAGAACCGGCATTCCCATTTTGATCTACCACAACCAAAGTAACAGTATAAGTGCCTGCAGAACTATATGAATGTGTAGGGTTTTCAAGTGTTGAAGAACTACCATCACCAAAATCCCAATTAAAGTTATTTATAGCTATAGTTGAGGTGCTTTGATTTGTAAATGAAATCAATTCATTTGCACAAGCAGTGGTTAGATTAGAAGTAAAATCCACATTAGGTCCTTGGGCATAAGAAATTCCACTTATGCAAAGATAAATAAGGATAGTAAAAAAAAATCGCATTCTAATAGGTAGAGCTTATACGTAAAGTTAATTAAATAGACGTAAATTTTTGATAAATAGTTTGCTAATATTATGTTCTATAACAATTAAAATAAGCAATAGCGTTGTTATTTCACTCTAATCAAGGACTTTTATTGAAACAATCATTGTAAAGTCAGCAACAATCTCTCCATGGTCATTTGATGCACTTACTTTAATGTCTTTATTAACTCTTTTTTTGCTTTTAGAGCTTAATTCAACCGCATCTCTAATGATTTTACCATCTACACTTTTAAAAATGATATTGCTTTCTGCTCTTTTAATAAAAGATGCACTCATCCCTTTAAAAGCAAAGGATATTCTTTTTCCGGCAGATTCCGAAAAATAAAATGCATGTAATCCTCCAGCAATATCAGCACCAACTGCAAGAGCACCAAAATACATTGAGTTTAAATGATTTTTGGTTCTTTTTCGAAGTTTAATTATAACTGAAATGTTTTCATCATTAATAGATATTAATTTGGGTCTAACATAACCTACAATTGGAATTTTAATCATTCCTAAAAGAAATAATTTCCATTTCATTTTCTTTAATGAAGGCTTGTTCATAATTTAGTTAAAGTTAAAAAGGAGTTTAATAGTGGCTATTGAAGAGATAAATAATTGAATTGCGGTTTCGTCATCTAATTGAGTTCCATCATCATCTGGAGTGGATATTTCAATAATCATAAATTGGATTAATTCTGGTTGATCGGTGTATTCTTCAAGTAATTCAATGTTTTCGCTGTTAAAATATTCTTTAATAATAGTTAAAAAATCTTCTTCAAAATCAATTATTTCCTGTTCCTTAATAATTTTTGATTGCTCATTACTACTAAGGCAAATTTCCATAAATAAACAGAAATAATATATAATTATTCCTTCTAGCTCAGGATTGTTATATTCCACACTAGCAGAAAGAATATAATCGAATAAATAAGGTTGTTTACTGACATGTTTTTCACATATTTTTTCAATGCCATCATCATCTAAAGCATCAATGATTTCACAAGCTTTTTCAATTTCAGATTGCCCAATTTGTTTCATGGCTTTTTTTTTCGAAGTTAAAAATAATTTAGTTCATGTGGTAAATAAATTAATATGCATTAATTTTGTATATAAATAATTTATTTTGTCAGACTTTTATCCAGATAAACCACCATTAGAGGAAAAAGAAAAAAAAGGGAATATTGCTTTAACAATTTTCTCCATGATTCTTTTTGTCTTGACATTTTATTTTATATTTTCTGACGAGATTTTATTTATCTCTTTATTACTATTAGTTCTATTTATTCATGAGTTGGGGCATTTTTCTTTCATGAAATTATTTAATTATAAGAATGTGAAAATGTTATTTATCCCTTTAATGGGAGCATTTGTTCAGGGAAAGAAATCTAAATATTCCCAAAAAGAAAGTCTATTGGTAGTTGGAGCTGGGCCATTTCCCGGAATTATATTTGGAATTTTATTGTTTTTTAGTTTTTTAACTTTTAACAACGATTGGCTTTTGTATCTATCTATTTTATTTATGTTATTAAACATTGTAAATCTACTTCCGATAGACCCACTTGATGGAGGACAATTACTTAAATTATTATTTAATTATAATTCTGATTTCTTTCTATTGATTTTCTCATTTTTATCATCACTTACTCTTATAGGCTTAGGTCTTTTTATTGATTCATGGTTGTTGATAGGCTTTGGTTTTTTTATGGGCTTTAAAGTTCGTAATCATCAGCAAACATTTTACATAAGAAAAGAATTAAGAAGCCTTGGTATGAATTACACCATAGAATACAAAGAGTTATCAAATAAAGATTATGCTTTAATTAAAAATGTTTTGCTTGATTTTTCACCTACAGTTAGAAAAATGATGAGTTTGTCAGATGAAGATATGGACGATATTCTTTCATCACAAATCAATAACATTTTGGTTACACCAATTAAAAAAGATGCCTCATTATTATTAAGAATCGTAATCATGTTTTTGTGGTTATTGTGTTTGTCTGTTCCCGTTTATTTATTTGTTAACTATAAAATAATGAACTTTATTTATGCTATTTACGGAGGGTGAAAAGGTACATTTCTTAGATGAAACTGGAACAGGTATAATAATAAAAAAAATAGGTTTAAATCTTTATATCGTTGAGGATCTTTATGGATTTGAAATAGAAAAAAAATCCGAAGAACTCGTTAAAATTTATTCAGAAGATTATTCTAAATCTAAAATTTACCAAAAAGATTCTGCTATTACCAATATACCTAAACTAAAACACAATAAAAATCATGAAATAGACTTGCATTTGCATCATTTAATTGATAACGATTTTGATTTGTCTAGTCATGAGAAATTATTACTTCAACTTTCGAGTTTAGATAAGTATATTAACGAGTCTATTTTAGCTAAAAGAATCCCTGATTTTGTCATAATTCATGGGGTTGGAGAAGGAATTTTAAAGTCAGAAATTCATACTTACTTATATAATAAAAAAGGATTTATTTTTTATGAGGCTGATTATAGAAAATATGGCAAAGGAGCAACTAAAGTTGAGGTGAAATACACTAGGATAGATTATCTATAGGTGTAAGAAATCTTTTTTATCCATTAAATCTTGTTCTGTTTCAATGTTATCAGGATCATCTACGCAGCAATCAACAGGGCAAACAGCAGCACATTGTGGTTCATCATGAAATCCGATACACTCAGTGCATTTATTTGGTGCAATGTAATAGATGTCCATATTTATTGGTTCCTGGTCGTCATCTGCTATAATTTCTTTCCCATCTTTAGATTGAATCTTACCCATAAGAGTAGTTCCGTCAGAATATTTCCATTCAATTCCACCTTCATAAATTGCATTATTTGGACATTCCGGTTCACAGGCACCACAATTTATGCATTCGTCAGTAATTATAATGGCCATTATCTAATAAATTTTGCACAAAATTACAAAGGTTTTGAGTATAATAAATTAATTTAACAAAAAATATTACTATTTATAATTCTTCTTCTTTAAAACATATATTTACAGTAGAAATGAGAAATATTATCTGTGATTCATTAATTCAACTTGGCTATTTATTCAATGATCTGGGAAAGGGCATTGATTATAAACTTTCCTATAAAGTTTGTTCGGAGCAGGAATATCTTTCATTTAATGAAATTATCATAAACCATCATAGAAACAACCCTTGGTTTACAGAATCAAATATTCGAAAATCTCTAACTGCTTTGTCTTTAATGTGTGCTGAGAAAGAACTTTTAGCATTTTCTAAAAAAATTGAATTCACAGATAAGCCCTATAAAATTGCCATCATCATGGCTGGGAATATTCCATTGGTTGGGTTTCATGATTTTTTATGTGTTTTATTGTCTGGAAATAAATCATTAATTAAGTTGAGTTCAGATGACAATCTTCTTTTTCCAGCTTTTATTGATTTTTTTATTTCTATAAACCCAAATGCAAAATCGCTAATTGAGTTTATTACTCCTCCCTTAAAGAATATTGATGCTGTTATTGCTACTGGAGGGAATAATGCAAGTGTATACTTTGAAAAGTATTTCGGAGATTTACCTCATATTTTTAGAAAAAACAGAACCTCATTAGCAATAATTACTGGAGATGAAACAAAGGAAGAGTTGACAAAATTGGGGGCAGATGTTTTTGATTATTTTGGACGTGGCTGTCGAAGTGTTTCTCATTTAATTATACACCACTCGTTTAATCTAAATGTTTTTTTTGAATCTATTTTGCCTTATGGTGATATTATTAACCATAATAAATATGGAAATAATTATGATTATAATCGTGCAATATTTCTAATGAATCAACTCCCATTTTTAGATAATAATTTTGTTTTACTAAATGAATCTAGTGAATTGTTTTCTCCATTATCAATGATAAATTATCATCGTTATAATCATTTTGATGAAATAAAAGAATACATAGATAAGAATCAAGAAAACATTCAGGTAATCGTTGGAAAAAATGATTCATTTATACCGTTTGGAGAATCTCAATCTCCAAGTTTAAATGATTTTGCAGATAATATAAATACCTTAGAATGGTTAGAAGATCTAAACAAAAAGTAAATAAGGTTTAAATTTTTCGATTGTTTTGCTTTTGAAAAAATCATGCCCGCAATCAATTTCTACAACTATTTTTTCAAGCTTACATTTCTTTGCAAATCGATAAGCTTGCTTGGGTCTGATGATTTTATCAAATTTCCCCATGATTATAATGAAAGGAATTTCATTCTCTCTGATTACTTTTCCTATAGAACCTGGTTGTGGCATAATTGTCCTGAAATTTCTCCAGCTTTGAGATGCTCTTTTCATGGTTTTGATGTCATCAGTAAATTTATAAACAAAGTCCTTGACTTTAGGTCTCATGACTTTTATTTTGACAGCAATCTCACTTAATTTCCTTAATCTTGATGGTTGATTTTCCCAGGAAATAAAAATTTTTCTTAACCATGCTCGTCTAGATGCCCAATTATAAAAACTATTATTATCCATTCCATCTGGAGATAAAAGGCTTATGGATAATATGTTTTTTTGAAAATAGGGAAGGAGCGTAAGAATAAATCTTCCTCCTTGACTAAAGGCAAGGCAATGAAAAGAGTTTATATTTTCCTTTTCAAATAAAATTTCCATTATTTGAATGGTTTCTTTTATTGTTAAGGGGCTCTTTTCAATTCTTGATGATGGAAAAAATGAATTTCCATGGTGAAATAGGTTAATAGAAATGACTTTTCTGTTTCCTTCTTTTAAAAATTCAAAATCTTCAGCTGAACGGCCATGCCCATGCATACATAGAATGGCTTCAATTCCTTCACCATAAACTATATATTCAAGTTTTAGTTCTTTAGATTTTAGGATCTCTCTTCTCATTGCTTTATTAATGTATCTCTTGAAAAAATTTCATTATTTATATTTTCAAAAATATAATGTTCAATTCCATTAGAGATTAACATAAATGGAGTGTTTAATTTGGAATTATAGGTCACAATTTGATGCACTACATCTTTATTTAGTTTAATATGTGGCGCTTTGCATTCAACAAGAAGGTATGGCTTTGATTTTTTATTAAAATAAACGATATCAGCTCTTTTTGTTAACAAATTATATTTCAATTCATATTCTACTGCCATTCTTGATTTGGAATAATTAAAATGTAAATCTAAATATGAAATAATGTGTTGTCTTACCCATTCTTCAGGAGTGAGAACAATTTTTTTATTTCGAATCAAACATTTTATATAAGTTATTTGATTCTCTTCATACAATTTTAATTGAGCTAAAGGGAGATTGAGTTTAACTAGTTTGTTCATTAAATTCTAGGAAGAAGCAGTTCGATGTTTTTATACTTCAGATCAAATACTTTTCCAAGTACTTCGTTGGTAAGAACTCCTTTGTAAATATAAACACCATTTCTGAATCCTTCATTTCTTGAAATAAATCCTGCTGAGCTTCCGCAATTACCCATTTCTAATAAAATAGGCGAAAAAATATTAGATAAGGCGAATGAGGCAGTTCTAGAAACTCTTGAAGCAATATTTGGAACACAATAATGAATGACCCCATGTTTTATAAATGAAGGCTCAATATGATTGGTTACTTTTGAGGTTTCAAAACATCCTCCCTGATCTATACTCACATCTACAATTACAGAGCCTGTTTTCATAGACTCTACCATTAATTCACTAACAATACAAGGTGTTTTTCCAAATGGAGATCTTATGGCTCCAATAACTACATCAGCTCTTCGAATTGCTTTGGCAAGAACTTTTGGTTGAATAATGGATGTAAATACTTTAGATCCAATGTTATTTTGAAGTCTTCTCAATTTAGAAAGAGAGTTATCAAATACTTTAACAGAGGCTCCTAGACCAATTGCAGATCTTGCTGCAGACTCACCAACTGTTCCAGCACCAATGATAACAACCTCAGTTGGTTGTACACCTGCAATTCCTCCTAAAATCAAACCTTTTCCAGAAGAAAAACAAGATAGAAGTTCCCCAGCAATTAAAATGGAGGTTGTTCCTGCAATTTCTCCTAATGTCCTAACTACAGAGAACACACCTGTTTCATCTGTAATATAGTCCCAAGCAATAGCAGTTATTTTCTTTTTCATCAATTTCTTTAGAACTTCTTTTGGTTGAATAGAAATTTGAAGAGCGGAAATAAAAGTTTGATTTCCTGTCATTAAATCTACTTCAAGTTCAGATGGTGGGGCAACCTTAAAGATAAGGTCACAAGAATAAATTTCTTTTCTGTCCACACAAATTTCAGCACCTGCCTCACTATATTCATTATCACTAAAATTAGATCCTTCACCACAGCCAGTCTCAACTTTAACTTTATGGCCATTAGAAACCAATAGGGAGACTGCTTCAGGAACCAAAGCGACTCTCCTTTCTTGAAAAGAAACTTCTTTTGGGATTCCAATATTCAGGCTTCCTTTCTTTTTTGAGACCTCAAGCATTTCTTCTTTTGGTAGAAGTCCTCCTTGCTCAATCAAACTTTTTAATACATTAGGATTTGTGATCATTCTTAATTTGAATTGTTCTACTTTGATCTTCCTCTATACGAATATACAGCCAAAAAGTGTCATTTGGAAAAAAAGGAACACTTATTTCAGGCCATTCTATAAAACAATATTGATAATTTTCTAAATAATGCTCAATTCCAATATCATATAATTCCTGAATATTTTTTATTCGATATAGATCTAAATGACATATTTTCTTTTTGTCATAACTTTCATATTCATTGGCTATAGCATAAGTTGGAGAACCTGAGAAATCGTCGGGACTTAATCGTTTAATTAGATGTTTAATTAATGTCGTTTTACCTGCTCCCATTTCGGCATTAACTGCCACAACTCTTTTTTTACCGATTTGATTAATTAGTTGTTTTGATATAAATGGAAGTTCTAATAAAGATTTTGCTTTGTAGGTCAAGTGTTAGGTTTTTCTTTTCTTTTTCTTTGCCGCTGGAAATAAAATGTTATTAAGTATTAATCTATAACCAGGAGAATTTGGGTGAAGATTTAGATCTGTTGGGGGATCTCCGACTCGATGTTCATAATCTTCAGGATCATGCCCTCCATAAAATGTCCAAGTACCTTGTCCAAGTTCACCATGAATGTATCTAGCTGTGTTTAATAAAGCATTTTCTCCCATTACAAGGACATTTGTTTTAATTGTTGATTTTATAAAATCTGTTGTTTGCCCCATAAACCCCTTTATGGTATTGGTATGGCACTGTGTTAACATTGTTGGAACAATATCCCATTTAGCAGAAAAATCAAATAAAGTGAAATTATCCATTTCTTCATTGACTCTTCTTTGTCTTCTAAGCTGGGTTCCATCAATTGAAGAATATTCATAAACCATTGGATTACGTTCTAATGTGTAATTTTCAAAAGCGAACCCATTTGAAAAGTCTAGATTTTGCTGTGCATTAGAATGGCTTGGGTCTCCATCAAATATACTTTCACAAATATCTGTGTTATGAGCAGCTAATGCAATGTCATAACTGTCTGTTCCGCTACACATAGTAAACAAGAAGCCTCCGCCAATTACAAAGTTTTTAATGTTTTGAGCTACAGCAAGTTTCATTTCAGAAACTTTTGCAAATCCTAATTTTTGAGCATTGGATTCTGCCATAGCAACCTGTTCTTTATACCAGGGATAATTTCTGAATGCTGCATAAAATTTTCCGTATTGTCCAGTAAAATCTTCATGATGTAAATGAAGCCAATCATATTTGGGTAGCATCCCTATAACAATAGCAGAATCATAAATCTTTTCATATGGAATTTCTGCGTATTCTAAAACCAGTGTTACAGCATCATCCCATGGTTGTTTTCCTGAAGGAGTATAAACGGCAATTTTGGGAGCTTTTTCCAATTGTGTTATTTCCATATTAATCTCAGGGTTTCCTATTTGAGAACGAATGTTGTTTACTTGGCCATCGGCTAAAATTTGATATTTAATTCCTCTAATAATTAGTTCTTCTTCTATGGTTTTAAGATGAGGATATAAAAAGGAACCTCCTTTGTAATTAAGAAGCCATTCAATTATTACTCCATTTTCAAGTGCCCAATAAGATACTCCATAAGCTTTTAAGTGGTTGGTTTGGCTTTCATCCATAGGAACCAAAATAGAACTCGCTTTAAATGAAAAAGAAGATCCGAAAATGAAAAATAGAGTAATAAAAAAAAGTTTTTTTATAGCTGAATTTACCATATTAAATGTTTGTTTTAAACTCTAAAAAGGGGAGTCTTCTTTAGCATCATCAAATTCTGAACCACTTTGTTCGGAATCATTAATTCTACTTCCTAAGGTATAAGTATTATTCTCACGATCAATGATGGCATTTTTGGGAATGGCAAAATTTGTTTGATCTCCATCATAGTTATCTAGATTCTCAAAACGCGCAAATTCCTGAACAAATCTTAATTTAATATTTCCTGTTGATCCATTACGATGTTTCGCAATAATAACCTCTCCAATTCCATGATTTGAATTATTGTCTTCGTCGGTAGAGAATCCATAATATTCCGGTCTGTATAAAAACCCTACAATATCTGCATCTTGTTCTATCGCTCCTGATTCTCTTAAATCAGAAAGTATGGGTTTTTTATCTCCACCTCTTGTCTCGACGGATCGACTTAATTGAGCTAAGGCAACAATTGGAATATTAAGTTCTTTTGCTATTTCTTTTATAGATCTTGATATAGTAGAAATTTCCTGTTCTCTGTTTCCTGTCCCTTTTCCATCTTTAGCAGACATTAATTGTAAATAATCGATAATTACCATTTCAATATTATGCTGCATTTTTAACCTTCGGCATTTTGCTCTAAGGTCAAAAATACTAAGTCCTGGCGTGTCATCTATAAAGATGGGGGCAGTAGCTAATTTTGCGATACGAGCATGTAATTGTTGGTACTCGTCTTCTCTTAGGTTTCCTTTTCTTAATTTGTCGGCATTCAATCGTGTTTCACTTGCAATTAATCTTTTTACAAGTTGAACAGATGACATTTCTAAAGAAAAGAAAGCAACACCTTTATTATACTCAACTGCAGTATTTCTAGCCATAGATAAAACAAATGCGGTTTTTCCCATCGCGGGTCTACCAGCAATTACAATCATATCTGATCGTTGAAATCCAGATGTAATTCTATCGATATCCATAAATCCTGTTGGAACACCTGAGATTCCATCAGAATTTTGAGATGCTTTTTCTATTTCTTCTATTGCTTCTCTAACAACAGACTGCATGTTTTGTACTTGTTTTCCTGTATTATTTTCAGCTATTTGAAAAAGTTGACCTTCTGCTTTACTTAATACATCAAAAACATCTTGCGTGTCGTCATAAGCATCTTGAATTATTTCACTACTCATTCTTATGAGTTCTCTTTTTATATGTTTTTCAGCAATAATTCGAGAATGAAATTCAATATTTGCTGATGATGCTACACGGCTTGTTAATTGAGATATATATGAAGGACCGCCAGAAGCTTCTAGTTCACCTTGTTTTTGAAGATATGAAGTTACAGTGACTATATCAACTGGATTTGTACTAGCAAATAACTCTCTGATAGCAGAATAGATAAATTGATGTCTTGGGTCATAAAAACTTTCGGGTTTAAGGATGTCAATAGCTTTAGAAATGGCATTTTTCTCAAGCATTAGAGATCCTAAAACTGTTTGTTCGATGTCAAGAGCCTGTGGGGGTATTTTACCCATCTCATTGAGTGGGAATTTAGAGGCTTGTTTAATTCTATTGCCAGTTTTACGAGGATATTCTACTTTTTTCTCCATTTAATAACAAATATACGCAATTCATGTTCTATTTTTTTTTATCATTCTCTATTTTTTTAAAATATATTTGCTTTATTAACTATTCTTTATTGAACGATTCATTTTCATGTTGAAAAAAAGCAATAATATTTATCTAACCAATGATGGTAGTTATACATTATATAACTCTTTGGTTAAAGAACATTACCATTCAACACATGGTGCTGTTCAGGAATCAAAACATGTTTTTATAGCTAATGGAATAGCTCCACTTTTTAAAAGAAAACCAATGCCAAAAATGATAAATATTTTGGAAGTTGGTTTTGGTACTGGGTTAAATGCATTATTATCTATTGATATTTCTGAATTACATGAAGTTAAACTAAACTACACCTCTCTAGAACCTTATCCATTATGTCAAAATGAAATAAAGCAACTTAATTATTTTAATTTTTTTGATGAAGTGGATTTAAGAAAAGCTCAATTCAAATTAATTCATGAATGTGATATGGGGATTACTTGTTCGATTAATTCTTTATTTAATTTAACAAAACATGAAATAAAAATTCAAGAATTTAATACACAGGATCAATCATTGGATATTGTCTATTTTGATGCTTTTTCTCCAGAAAAACAACCTGAAATGTGGAATTTTGATATTTTATTGAAATTGTATTTATTCCTTAAAAAAGATGGTCTTTTTGTTACTTATTGTGCAAAAGGAGAATTAAAAAGAAATTTAAAAAAAGCAGGTTTTTTAGTTGAAACATTGCCTGGGCCTCCTGGGAAAAGAGAAATGATTTTAGCAAAGAAATTAATTTGAAAATAATTTGCATTTTATTTGTTTGTGATGAATTAATCTATATCTTTGTGCCAAGAATTACTTCATAGTAGTTTTGAGTTTAGCATGGTTTAGCAAAAAGAGGAGCAATTAATGTTGTTCCTCTTTTTGATTTTTACATATTACATTTAAAACAACATCTCTTAATTCATTGGCAATAAGCGCTGTAGCTCCCCAGATTGTTTTTTTGTTTATATGAAAACAAGGAATATTTTTTATAGTTATTCCTTGTTCATTTTTATAATTAAACTTTTGAATAGATGAAGGGTTTAATAGATTTTTAATTTTAATTGAAAAACAGTTTGCAACTTCTATTTTGTTCGAGAAAATTTTTGGAGGTTTTTTATGAAAAATAACATATGGATGAACATCAAAGTTGCTTATTGGAATAAAAACAGGACTTAATTTCCCAAGATATATTCCTTCATTTATTTTTATTCCCAATTCTTCAAAACTCTCTCTTTTAGCTGTATAAAAATAATCGTGATCACTTTTATCAACTTTCCCTCCAGGAAAGGCAATTTGCCCTTTATGAGAACTCATGTTTTGTGTTCTCTCTATTAATAAAATTTCTAAATCACCTTGCTTTGATCTATAAATATGAATAGCCACAGCAGAATAAATAGGATTTTCTGTTTTTAATCTTGCATAACTTGGGGATACTCGCTTATATGGAGACATAGGAATATGAGATTTTTCTCCCGGAAGATTGTTTTGAATTTCTTCTTTTATGGATTTAATAAATGAACCATCATCTTGCATTTATTTTACTTTATTTAATCCCATAGCTTTTAATATAAAACGAGGCAATTTTTTTCCTGCTTTTCTGTTTTTAAGATTAAGATACCACCCAATTTTTTTAATTATAGGAACCTTATGGGTTTCAACAAACTCAATCCATGTGCCATCAGGGTCTTCAATATATGAGAATCTACCAGCAGCTTCCCCCATATCAAATGAATTTGCACTATCCACAGTAAAGGGAAATCCTTTATTCTCGCATTCCTCTTTTAATAAATCCATTTTTTGAATATCAAAACATAAATGAATAAAACCCCAGTCTCCCCAATATCGATCTTGAAATATTTTTTTGCAGTCAATTCGATCAAGAGATTGTATTAACTCTATTTGAGAAGCACCTAGTAATTCAGAAAATGGGCCTTGCCTTTCTTTTGAATGCTTTAATTTAATTCGTCTATATTTTCCTTTGTATCCGGGTAAACCATTTAAATCTTCAAATTCGCCTGTTAAATCATATACAATTTTATCATATTCTAGTATTTCTTGGTAAAGTATTAATGATTTATCCATATTGCTAACACCAATGATTACTCCTGAAGGACCTCCACAATAAGATGCATGCTTAGTATTTGAAAACCAACTATTGCTTTCAACTATTTGAAAAATATTCTCATGTGGATCTTTTATAAAAAAAGAATATGTTTCGTCTGGAGATTTAGATGGTTCGTTTAATATTTCTACTCCGTTATCTTTATAAAACTGATGTGTTTTGTGAATGTTTCTAGATTTTATTTTTGCAGCAAATAAGCCATAATCGCCAAGTTGGATATTAAATTCGGCTTTTTTTGTTTTTCGGCTTGTATACTGCCATATTTCAAATCCACCACCACCATCCATACTTAATGCTAGTGTTGCTGTTCTAGATTGAACTTTATTGCCAGTATATCTAATCATCAATGGAGCTTCTGCTGCTTCTTCAAATATTTTAATGTTAATACCGAAATTATTTCTATACCATGACCATATTTTTTCAACATTAGGAACGCCAATTCCTATTTGTTGAATACCACAGATGATTTTTTTCATAATTAATTGATATTTTTTTTATCTAATTGCTCTATCATTAAACAAGGTATAACCATAGCTAAATTGAAAGGAAAATTGATTGGTTTGTTTAGGAAACCAATTTAATGTTGTTCTAAAAGGTCCTATAGGGGTATGAAAAAGAATTGAAAAAGAAGATAACCAAGTACTTCCTTTAAAAGGTTCTGTATATTGATGTGTACCATCATTATTTTTTACTAATAATAGAAATGGTTGATAATAGTATGTGTCCCACCTTAATTCAAGATTTTTTTTAATGTTATAAATAAAATTAATCCCTCCTCCAACATGTTGTGGAGATCTATATTCTGGTAAAAAGAAGGTTTCAATGTCTGGTAAAATAGAA
>Ga0163108_10000121_pt1 | contig 55853 bp, 72 predicted proteins | sample Fk1155metaG_FD_109644 | JGI IMG/M metagenome (GOLD analysis project Ga0163108, IMG submission 109644) | Marine microbial communities from the Central Pacific Ocean - Fk160115 155m metaG | ecosystem: Environmental > Aquatic > Marine > Oceanic > Photic zone | place: The Central Pacific Ocean...
CTCAACATTGTCCGCACAAATGCCTTCGGAGAGCAGTTCCGTTGTGTCAAATGCAACCAATGGAATCGAGCCACCTAGAGACTACTTGTCCATTAAAAAATCAAAGAAAGGACCTCTTAAGCAAATTGTTCCCGCCTATGCTAGTCTGAAGAATGCATACACATTGTTATGGGATATGCCAGACAACACAGGGTACATTAATATAGTAGCAGTCATGCAGAAGTTCTTTGATCAGGGTATCAGTGGTAACTGGAGTTATAATCCAGAACATTATCCTGATAACGATGTACCTCTGTCTGTAATGGCAAATGATTTGCTTAATACATACAAGTATGGATGGAAGACATCATACTATCAAAACACTTACGATGCTAAGAAGGAGATAGATGAACCTGCACATCCAATAGGATGGAAGGATGAGGACAACCTTGTTAACGCTTTAGTTGACGAAATCCTCGCTGGTAATGAAGCAGAATGTGAGGCTTGTAATGTTTAGTAAAGAACTGAAGGAGGGGACTTCTAAGTCCCACTCAGCAGCAGAGAATACCAAATTTGTATCCTCTTTTCTTAAAGGTGTTGTTAGTGAAGAGAACTTTCGTGGTTTGATTGCTAACTTCTACTTTGTTTATCGTGCTATGGAGGAAGAGATCTCCAAGCATAAGTCTGACCCTACCATTGGTCAGGTGTACTATAAATCTTTAGAAAGAACTAACTCTTTAGAAAGAGACCTTAGATATTTCTATGGTCCTAACTGGAGATCAATAGTAGTTCCATCAGAAGCAACCCAGAAGTATGTTAATCGCATACGTGAGGTAGAACCTTATCTTCTTATTGCACATCATTATACTAGGTACATGGGTGACCTATCTGGTGGACAGATCCTTAAGGGTATTGCTGAGAAAGTATTATCTTTAACGGGTGAAGGTTTACATTTCTATGATTTTCCTGACATCTCTGACGCTAAGGGGTTTAAGACTACCTATAGGACACAACTTGATGCTCTGCCGTTGACGGAGCAACAGAAGAGTGCTATTATCGAGGAAGCAAATTACGCTTTCCAACTTAACATGTATTTGTTTGATGAACTAGAAGGTAACGCTACTAAATCATTGTGGAAGATGCTTGTTAACGCTATTACAGGACGCTAATGGGTACGACAGTCTTTAACCCTAAGCAGGTAGACACCACGAAACAGATGATGTTTTTCGGTCCTCCCTTGGGCATGCAGCAGTACTGTAGATATAAGTACCCTGATTTTGATAAGTTAACACAGTCAATGTTAGGATATTTCTGGAGACCAGAAGAGGTATCACTTCAGAAAGATCGAGTTGATTATAAGACACTCAACTCACAACAGAAACATATCTATACTTCTAACCTGAAGTATCAAATACTACTGGACTCTGTACAAGGAAGAGGTCCAGGCATGGCATTTAAACCCTACTGTTCGTTGCCCGAACTAGAAGGTGCCATGAGTGTGTGGGAATTTATGGAAGGGATTCACTCCCGATCATATAGCCACATCATTAAAAATATATACGCAGACCCCAGTGAGGTACTAGATACCACACTAAATGACGAGAAGATTATTGCACGAGCAAAATCTGTTACCAAAGCATACGATGAGTTTATAAATCTTGCTCACGAATGGGATACAGGTAACATGTGGCGACCAGATTCACAGGGTTCCCCCTCAGTAGAATGGTGCCGTAAAGATCTCAAACGATTATTATACAGAGCAATAGCAAACGTTAACATATTAGAAGGCATTCGTTTCTACGTGTCTTTCGCTTGTAGTTTTGCTTTTGGTGAACTTAAACTCATGGAAGGTTCTGCGAAAATTATATCCCTTATTGCACGAGATGAGAATCAACACCTTGTACTCACTCAGAAAATAATGAAGAAGTGGGCTGAAGGTGATGACCCCACTCTCGTTGATATTATCAAGGAAGAAAAGCAAAATGTAAAGCAAATGTTCATTGATGCTGTAGAAGAAGAGAAGGATTGGGCAAATTATCTTTTCTCTCAAGGAACTATGATTGGACTGAATGAAAGACTCTTGAGTCAGTACATAGAATGGATTGCTAACAGACGTATGAAGTCTGTAGGCATTGATCCCATCTATGATATCCCTGCTAGGAATAACCCATTACCATGGACCGAACACTGGTTAAATAGTAAAGGGCAACAGAACGCTCCTCAGGAAACTGAGATCGAATCCTATGTAGTCGGAGGTATTAAACAAGATGTCCAACAAGACACTTTTGCAGAATTTGAGCTATGACCTCTTCACCAAGGTCTTGCACCGATGGTTTAAAAGATTACATGAGGTATCAAAAGAAATGGAACCGCAAGAAGTGGTCTCCAGAGTCGAAGGTGATTGGCTGTGCCAAGACCCCCGAAGCTGGTATAAAGGAGCACTTATCTTTCCTACGTTCTCTGAAGGAGGATTTGAGGAAGACAGGTACAGTGTTAAGAAAGAGAGACAGGATCAAAAAAAATGTTGAGCAGTAACTACCGACTAAAACTTACAGACATTTGTTGTCGCATGTTGACTACAGATGGTGTCGAAGTCCTCTTAGATGAGAGGATCTGGATGAATAAGTTATGCGAACACAACATACATGCAAGGGAACTTAGAGATTCCTTGCTCTGTCCTTATAAGATAGGCTAAAATTTGTAACGTACTTGCTAAATACTATTAGGGTATGGTAACATACTCTTATCGTTCATCCCAGTAGTGGGACGCAAGTAAGCCGACTCGGAACGGAGTATCGTTCATTCCATGATTCCTTTTTTGATTGCTACTTCTTTAACCTGCTCTGAGACACATGATCTTGTCGATAAGATGAGAACATATAAAGTCGAAGAGGAGACACGAACTGAAATGATTCAGATCGTGAAAGATGAAGCAGAGATTGGTTGTTGGGACGCAAAAGCCGACTGAAGGAACGGGGTCTAATCCACCTCACAATTCAGGAGAAAAACCATGGCTGTAGTAACATACAGAGGTGTCAAGTATGACACCGCCGCTCCCAAACAGGAGCACAAGGAATGGGCAGAGAATGTCCACAAGACAGAGCACACCTATAGAGGTGTTGCCTACAAGCCAAAGGCGGCATAAGATTTGGAGGGTGTGTTGACACCCTCTTTTTTTATGCTATAGTATTATAGTTCTTGTTCAGAATTGGGATTTCTGCATGAACACCTAACCGTTCACACAACTAGGAACTAGACTATGGCACTAACCGATGTTACACAACGTAAGGGATTTAATGGTGATGGAATCATTGACCTTGCAGATTTTGATAGCCTTCCAGTGAAGGAGCAACTTAATGCTAAGTTTTTAGGATTTGATTTCCTTGACTTAGATACAGTAAATAAGTGGACTGATGACTATAAGAACATTGCAATACGTGATGAGAAAGATAACGTTAGATTAGATGAACTGTCTGACAGTTTTTATAGGCAGGGATTTCTAACAAAGTATTGGCCACCATGTGTGGGTATTGATGATAATTCACCTCGTGATGGTAGAGGAAGGATTAGAGCAGCACTCATGAATGATGAGAGATGGATACCTGTTGCTAAGTATAGATATGATGATAGAAGTGAAAGAAACTATTTAACTAATGGGTTGATTGCTAACAATCATGATCCTTCTGCACGTGCCACCCCACAGAATTTTATTGATGTTGGTGTTACTCTTATTTCTGAGGGTCAACTGCTCTGCAATAAGAATGATGTTGTGGATTGGCTTTATGGTGAGGCAAATGTAAAACACTTCTGGCCAAATGATACTTGTAAAGGTGTAATAACTAGAATTATTGATACAATTTTAGTAAGAGGTAGTAAAGATGGAGCTCCATTAACACACAGGCAAGATAGACCTGATTGGCAAGAGTGGGTCACTGATACTCTAGGGTATACGAAGAAAGATTTTTGGTTATGCTCTGCAGATAATGTATCGTATCTCTTTAGAGCATGGTGTGAAAAGATTCTTCCTTCTGTTTCTAAGGGTATTTCCCCTGTAAATATTATCCTGTACAGTAACTCTTATGATCCTAATAAATGTCGGAAGAATGTTCGTCAATGTGGGGATAGTCTTGATACCTTTTATCGTCAATCCTTTGGCCTGGTAAACGATAGTTTAAAGGGAGTCATAGAAGTTAAACCTTCTGAGACCCGTCCTTATAAAATATTAGGATGTGTTCCTCAGATCGTAGGTGAACATGATTTAAACGGTGGTTTGATTCCAGTTGACGAATATTAAGTTGACTCCCTGATCTTTTATGCTAAACTGGACGCAGTAAAACTAAATATTGTAGTCCAGCTTATACCAATGAAAATATTCCTAGACAGTAGTAACGTAGAAGAGATCACTGCTGCCGTGGAGACGGGGTTAGTTGATGGTGTTACTACCAACCCATCCTTAATGCTTCAGGCAGGACAAGATCCTAATGAAGTACTGAAACAAATTACTGGACTGTTCTCATGGGATGCCTCAGTATCTGCTGAAGTTAGTGGAGAAGTAGCAGAGAACATGCTAGACATGGCAGAGGAATACCTCAGCATTCATCCAAGTATTACAATCAAAGTCCCATGTAATGTAGAGGGACTCAAAGCATGTAAAGAATTATCTGATGATGAGATACCTGTTAACGTTACCCTAGTATTCTCTACAGCACAAGCAATTCTTGCTGCTAAAGCAGGTGCTGCATACGTATCACCATTCGTGGGTAGGGTCAATGATAACTCCTTTAGTGGGGTTGAGTTGATCGAACACATCAGTAGAACTTATAAGAAGCATGATGTCAAGACAGAGATCCTTGCAGCGAGTCTCAGGGACGTGTTCGATGTGTCAAAGTGTTACGAAGTAGGTGCAGATGTGGTAACCATGCCCCCAAAGATCTTCTGGGGGATGTATAATCATATTCTAACCGAGAAAGGGTTAGCCAAATTTAACGAGGACTGGAGGAAAGTCTTAGACCGATGAAATGTGAAGTACAACTCTACGTTGCAGGAACAGTCATCCGAGAGGTGGTTCAGTGTCGTAACTACGACCATGCTAAAGAGATTGCTCTAGCAAGGAACCCTGGATGTAAAATCATAAGTGTCACCGCTATATTCACATGAACGCACTAATCATTTTCATGTCCTTCTTGGACTTCATATTCTATCCTACTATAGTAGCAACAATAGTTGCTGTTATCATTGAGCAGATTGTGAGAAGGATAAGTAATCCAGAGTGGAACGATGATCAGAAGTTGATCAACACTACCATGAGGATACGTAAGTTCTTCTATAGACAATCAATCATTATCAATGTACTATGGTTCCTAGGGTATGCTATACTGATGCTTACTGTAGGTAGGCAGCAACCAGCAGCAATGCCTGATATGATTTGGCAAGGATAGATGTGGGTTGAGGAAGACCTCCACGTGGAAGAGTATTTCTGTCCATTTGAGAGTGAGATAAACCCACGTTTGTATGATCTTATTGTTAAGGCACCTCAGAATACTGAACCGCCTGATAATATTAATGCAAAGATGACAGACTGGCACATAGAATGTGATCAGTTAGTTGATTGGGTAGCAGAATGTATTTACAAAGACTTCTCTGTACCACCTGACACTTTAAAGTGTTCGGAGGTATGGGGAGTTTTATATAATGAGGGTGACTTTACTACACCTCATCAACATTCACCTAGTCTATTCTCATTCGCTTACTATGTGAATGCACCCTTTGGTTCTGCTCCATTAGTATTCTTTACTTCTAACCACAAAATATATCCTGAACCAGGTATGTTAGTGGTCTTTGAGAGTAGACTCAAGCACGGTGTACCACCTAATCATTGTAGGAATAGGTGTATGGTAGCAGGTAACTTTATACATGCAAGAGACAGTGGAACCTATGGATTATAAAACTTCAGGTGTTGATATAGATGCTGCTAATGCATTTGCAAAGTCTATACCTATTGCTAGTCATGGATTTGGTGGAACGTTCCCAGTGCCTACTGGATATGAGAAACCTGTCTTAGTATCTGGTGCTGATGGTGTCGGAACTAAGATGAATATATGTAGAGTTGCTAATGATTATACTACTATTGGTATAGATCTAGTTGCTATGTGTGTCAACGATGTGATCACTAGTGGTGCTAAACCATTATACTTTTTGGATTATGTTTCCACTAAGAAGATAGATGACAAGGTTGCTGACATCATGGTTGGTATCCTTAAAGGATGTGAGATAGCAGGGATAGATCTCCTAGGTGGAGAGACAGCAGAGCATTTCAGACAGAGTGACTATGATCTCGCAGGATTTTGCACAGGTATAGTAGAACAGGCCGAACTTATAGATGGAAGACTTATAAAACCAGGTGATAAGATCATTGGACTGGACAGTAGTGGAGTTCATAGTAATGGATATACTATTGTTAATGATGGTCTATGGAGACATCATCTAGTATATAAAGACCAACCAGAACTCCTTACTCCAACTACAATCTATGCTCCTTTAGTTGCTGATCTATTAGATGAGTATCCTATCGTAGGTATGGCACACATCACAGGTGGTGGACTGGTTGAGAATGTCCCACGTATATTACCTAAAGGATTAAAAGCAGAGATTGATTACGATTCTTGGGAGAGACCAGAGATTTTTAACATCATACAAAATAATTGTGATGTGGCAGAGGAAGAGATGAGGAGAGTATTTAATCTTGGCATAGGGTATTGCCTTATTGTACCTCCTGATGTTACTATAGATATAGGTAAGGTTATAGGGGAGGTAAAAATGTGAGTAAGAAACCGATACCAGGATCTTACATCGATACTCAAGGTATGGGTGCTCCTGCTGATCCTAATTACAAAGGACCAAAGGGAAAAGTAGATTACAAACCTGCCATCGTTAAACCTCGTAGGTTATTCACAGAAGATATGGTTAAGGAGGCAAAGATTCTCATCAATGAAGTATTAGATGAGAGAGAAGGTAAGTTTGATTACACATCTTATTTTGACACTGAAAAGTTTAAGCACACAGTATTAGAAGAGGAACCACCTTATGACAAGAGACGACACTCCAAGAATAGATCCAAGTGAATACATGCAGAAGGGATGGGACGAATCACCACTAGGTGCTCATCCTTACGTCAAAGGATCCCGTCACAATAAGATTGGGATGTGGGTAATGTGGACCTACTATGTTATTTTTATCCTCATGGTCATTAGACTTATAGTTGTATTAAACTCATGAGAATAGGAGTAATGTGTTCTGGGAATGGCACTAACTTCGAGAACATAGTAAGAACCTGCAGTAAACATGAAGTTGTGTTGATGATACACAACAAGAAAGAGTGTGGTGCCATCAAGAGAGCAGACAAATTAGGTATAGCTCACTGCAGGATCTCTACCAAGGATGAGGATCAAATGATCCTGTTGTTTCAGGCATGGAGAGTTGATCTCATAGTATTAGCAGGATATATGAGGGTGTTATCACCTGATTTCATCAAAGCATTTCCTGATAAGATAATTAATGTGCATCCATCTTTGTTACCAAAGTATAAAGGAATGCATGCCATCGAACAAGCCCTAGATAGTGGTGATAAGAAGACAGGATGCACTGTTCACTATGTAAATGAAGAGTTAGATGGTGGTAAGATCATAGATCAATCAGTCGTGATGATTTGTCCCGATGATGATGTAAAGACTTTAACTCAGAGAATACAACAGGCAGAGCATAGATTGCTTCCATTAGTAATCAATTCATTATGAAACCGCAGAGTGCTAAGGGGAAAGGCCGAAGATTCCAACAGTGGGTACGTGACATGCTCATAGAGCATAGAGATGTGCACCCAGAAGATATAGAGTCACGTAGCATGGGTGCTGGTGGTGAAGATCTCATCATGGCAAGAGATGCTAGACAAAAGTTCCCGTTTAGTATAGAATGTAAGAATGTAGAGAAATTAAATGTATATGAGGCATATGCACAGGCATGTGCCAATGCAAAGGGTCATGAACCTATCTTGTTTATGAAGAAGAACCATAAGAAACCCCTTGTTGTTGTTGATGCCGAATGGTTTATTAAGAATGTTTACAATACCGATTGAGTCTTTCAGTGTACCTAACTGGGACCACTGGAAACCAGAAATATTATCTAATCTAACTACTGGTAGCACACTAGCAGAGATAAACTCCAGTGGCTACGGTAAGTTTGATGACATGGAGTCGGATTATTTTGACAATAATAATAGTCAAACCCTCCCAAGATATTATGATGTCGTTACAGAGGCATTACAACCCGTTCTAGAGGAGTTTGAGGAGTCTTATCCGAGTGATATAAAGATCACAAGTATGTGGTATCAGAAAACATTTTCTGGACAGATGCATGGAGTACATAATCACGGTGTTTTAGGTGTGTCTGCTGCCTTCTATATCGAGTTCGATCCACTTATACATAAACCTACTACCTTCTATGCACCCTTCCATAATTTTTTTAATGGAGACATGGTATCATATACTCCAGAGGTGAAGGAAGGAGACATAGTATTCTTTCCAAGTTACTTACTACATCAACAGGATCCAAACAAGAGTCCTGTTATTAGGACGATAATTTCTTTTAACATCGCAGGTTATACTCCAGTACATCATGAATTACAGAGATAGATATGTCACCGTTGATCTTGAGGATGATGAGTTCTCAAGGATACTTAAAGAGATAGGAGAACCTAAGTATGAACCAACAGAAATCGAGGACGTACGTCAGTCTTCTGTCGCCTTTATTGAGTCGCAACTCCTCAAAGATGTCATCCAAAGTTATTGTCAGCGAGTTAACGAAGCTGCTAAGTGGCACTTCGATCTCGACTTTCTGGAGCCTCTACAGATTTCGAAGTATGCAGAGGGAGATAGATATGATTGGCACCAAGACGAATCAGAGTGGTGTAGAAACAAAAGAAAAGAAGAACGAATAAGAAAAGTCTCCTTCGTACTTCTTCTGAATGATGACTTCGAAGGTGGAGAGTTTATGTTAATCAATCAAGAGATACCATTAAATAAAGGGTCAGCAATATTTTTCCATGCTGACGACTATCATCAGGTTAATGCAGTTACTAAAGGAGAACGTATGAGTTTAGTAGGATGGATACAGGGGCCACCATGGGTATAGATCAAGCTATACTTTACGATGGCATGGTTGCCAAACCTCGTACTGATTTTCTGTACACAGAATTCATAGACGAGAAGGCAACTGATGCATTGGTAGATTTTTATCACACTCAAGACATCTTTGAGGGTGGTGAAGGGCAGACTATCGATGATAATGGTGGTGGCATGGTCAACACAGACATCAAAGACTCCATGGATTATCCTATCTTTGTAGGTATCCAAGACCGTAGAGTCAGAGACTTCACTGAGGAAGTCAATCGTGTCTGTCATAACTATGCTGAGAGATTTCCACTGTGTACTAAGACAAACATGTGGAAGATGGAAGAGTTCTTTAACCTTCAGTACTATAAACCTGGAGGTGGGTATCATCTATGGCATTGTGAAAGACAATCATCAAGCAGATCTAACACGTACAGACATCTGGTTTGGGTGGTATACTTAAACGATGTTCCTAATGGAGGTACAGAGTTCTTTCACCAGCAACAATACATAGAAGCAGAGAAGGCAAAGTGTTGCATCTGGCCATCAGATTGGACATTCACCCACAAAGGACGCAAGTCCGATACTCACGAAAAGATCATAGCAACAGGATGGTATCATTTCATATGAAACGGGTACTAAAATGGATTAAAAAATGGTTAGACTTATCACACCCAACACCTTGGAGGCATCATAAATGACATTCACACCATATCATCAAGCAGTAATCGCAGCGAAGGCAGCAGTCATCGAAGGACTTAAGATTGACGAGAAAGAAGAAACACTCTCCGAACTATGGAGACATTACATGGGACTACGTGCTATCGAACAACAGAATCAGCACACAGAACTGGATGACAACAAGCCAACTGAGAGTATTACCTTTAATGTGAAGGATAATTTTGGATCTGATCCATTTACAATGGAGAACCCATACATCCCAGCGATGAATGGCCCATACATCCCACTAGACTTAGGTGACGCAACCATTGCTGCTGATACAGTAACAGTTGGTAGTGGTTTGATTGGTGGCATGGGTCAAGATCACATTACATTTTCCTGACATAGGTAAAAATACTTGACAGAAGTTTTAGATTTACTATATAATTATGTTACGTTACTTAACATAAGAATGAGCGACTTCCAAATGGCAATATTATTTCCATTTGTACCACTTTTAGCCTTCATTATCATCGAACTTCTCTTGGACATCTCAAGTCCAGGAGATGACGATGACGATCAAGGTGGTGGTGGCAAGAGGATCCCCCAGTATATTCTACAATAAATACTGCAGACCCGATCCTTATCATGTGTTCTCTAGAAATTAGAAAGGGAGATCGTTGGGTAAAACTTAAGAATTATTCCAGGATCTCTAAAAGAAAAGCAGAGTTTTATCTGACGCTTTGTGATATGATGATAAGGGTTCGACCCGATGTCCCTATTATCAGAGTAGTGCAGTATGATCCCTGAATGGAATTACGAGAAGAATGATCTCGATGCAAGAAAATTTTGCTTAGGTGCAATCGTTAGTGCTCGTAAACATAACATTGACAGAAACACTTATGAATTCTGCCAATCCTTTGTGGAGTCAGGGAAAGCAAGGGAAATTATAGAGCAAGAGCTTCCTATGGAGGAGGCATTTGCCTTGATACAGGATGAGTATCAAATGCTACTTGACAAAAGACTTAACAGAAAGTTATACTAAATAATTCGTCAGGTTAATCTGACTGCGGTGACCCCCTTATAGGTTCAGGGTTAGCGGCGATAGGAACCTATTGCTATTGGATAAAGTCGTATATTATTTCGACTTTTGATTACCAAATACCCCGAAAAAAAATCGGGGTATTTTTTTGGTCTGTAGGGATTTAAAAAATATGCTATACTAAATACTATCACTCACCCCCACCATTGGCAATGGATTGGGATCTAGAATTACACGCAGAAAGACTTCAGCATATGTTAACAGTCTACCAAGATCACATCGAGGAACTAGAAGCAGAAGCAAAGGAAATGCAGAAAGAAATTGTCTTTCTGAAAGAACAGCTTGACTTAAAAACACTTGGTTATGAGAAGTATGAAGACCTTAATCAACGAAGGTAAAGTAAAGAGCGTCTATGACTATCCTGGCGATGCCCAGAAGGTCGAGATGCTTTTTCATGATAAAGTTACAGCATGGAATGGTAAGCACGTAGAATACCCTGAAGAGAAGGGTGCTACGTGCTGTTTAATTTCTGCATTACTCTTCGAGATGTTAGAGAGGGAAGGTATTAAGACACACTACCTTGATCTACCATCACTTAACACTATGGTGTGTAGGAAACTAACTATCATACCTGTTGAGGTTATCGTTAGGAACATTGCTGCTGGTAGTATCGTAAAGAACACCAACATAACAGAAGGACAGTTAATTAATCCACCTATAGTGGAGTACTTCTTAAAGGATGATGCTAAAGATGATCCTCTCCTTACATATGATAGAGTAAGACTGATGGGCATTGACCCTGAACCTATGAAGGAGCAAGCACTGCTAGTTAACTATCAGTTGCAATCCTTATTCACCCTTATGGGTATTGACCTTGTAGATTTTAAATTGGAGTTTGGACACGATGCTTTTGGCGATTTATTCCTGGCTGATGAACTATCACCTGACAACATGCGACTCTGGAAAAAAGATACGAAAGAGAGATTCGATAAAGATCTTTTTCGTAAAGATGAAGGAGACATTGTAGAAGCATATAAGAAAATACTATTCCAAGTGGAGCAGTTCGCATGACTGAGCACAAATACAAATGGGAGGTACTCCGATGAAGATTACACAAAAGATTATTGATGACCTCACTGAGGCATTAGCACATACCAAGAAGGATGGTACTGAGAACTGGAAAGATGAAGATGAAATAGATGTCTGTCTTGCTGGTACATTTGCAGCAGATAAATTTATTACATTAATCAATAGATCTAAATGAACATAATCAGGGACTCTATCTCTAAGAAACTACACGATGAATTAAATACTGAGGTCAGATCTTTAGCAGGTCGTCAGGTTTGGTTGTCTAGTGCAGTAGACTGGTGTGATTCCATCAAGCAAGGTGTTCAGGGTAGTACATTGACCACACCTATGCCTGCTGAGTTGGGTGATATGTTAACAGAAGAACTAAAGGATCACTTACCCCCTTACGATGAACTGAAGTACTCTTTTTATATTTGGCAAGCAAACTCTGGTATTGCCATGCATGATGATAATAACTATAAATTTAGTGGTACTCTCTATCTCAATGATGAGTGGTATCCACAATGGGGTGGATTATATGTGTGGATAGATATGGATGCACCAGATGATGCTGTAGGGCATGCTTTATTACCTAAGGCTCGGACGTGTGTCCTAAATACTCAGAGTGAGTATCATATGGTAACCCCAGTGTCACCATATGCTCAAGCACCAAGATTTACAGTACAATTTAGAGCTCAATAGTGTTAGGTCATACATGTTATAGTTCTGGTCCGATTCCACTCCTACCAGACGGTGCAATACCTGGTCAGAATCCTGCTCAATCTCAGGGCACACCTCCACCAGTACCTGTCACGCAGCCTGGTGCAGAGATTAGAACCATAGTTGGTACATGTTATGGTCCTGCTTTACCTTTAACACCATCAATAGATATACCTCCTTATAGACAGGGAGAACAAGCACCTCCACCTACCATAGATCCTGGCGAAACTATAAGGACTATCGTAGCGAGATGTTATCCACCTATAACTCCTGATCCACCTGGTCCACCACCAGATGGTCCACCACCACCTATTATAGAGATACCTAATTTCTGTGACATCATACCTTGGGCAGACTTGGGTTTAGATGTACCATCTTTCTGTGGTGAGTTAGATATTATAATTAAACCACCTTTTCCATCACCTGAACTACCTCCATGGTGGGGAAAGGGTGCTGACTGTAAGCGTTTAGCACCACTGTTGGATATGGATCCACCTGCTGCACGTAAGCATGAAGATTGGAACCAAGGTGCAGAGCAACCACCAGACGGTAAGAAGTATGTCTGGGTTGTGCTTAGAGACTATGGAGAAGGTGCATATGCAGTACGTAAGGGTGAAGAATTAGTATGTGACAACGAACAGCACCCACTAAACCCTCCATGGGGTAAGTGTGTAGAGGATGCTATCGAGTGTCTCTTTAAACCATATGTTACTGGTACATGGAGACCACCTACTGCTAACTGTGAGACATATTACTTTAGAGGTCAGAACTCTACTACAGGTCAGATTTGTGTTAAGAACTGCTTCCCAAATCGTATGCCTATCTATGAGTACAGAAAAGGTGCTCCAGTAGGTAACATACAGATCATGCCTTTTGGTAGAGGATTCCATAACCGTAGGTTTGTTACTACTAGAGCAGATGGTTCATGGAATGAAAGAAAGGTACGTTGTGAAGGTGGTAACGCAGTCTTTAATAGTACTAGTACACAGACACAAACTTTTACTGCCAATGGATTGACTATCACTGTCAAGGTCACACCTATAGATGATGGTGGTGAGTATGATAGTAGATGGTGGGTTGAGTCATGGTCAGGAACCATGCCTGCTATTGGTACTACATGGGAACACTCATGGAATGCTGGTAAAGGTACAGTATATGTAAAGGTCACTGTTGTTGATGGTGCTGACAGTGGACAAGATCATAGTTATGGTAGAGAGATGGTAGCACCTGCAGGGTATGATCGTGTTCATACTGGACCTGCTTTCCATATCTTACAGTACCCTGAGAGGGGCACAGTGCCTCTGTATAAGTTCTATAGTCCTACGACTGTAGATACTTTCCTTACGACCAATCCAGGTGCTCCAGACACCGAAGGTGCTGGTGAGAGAGCGACTATGAATGCTGCTGGCATGTCACAAGGTGAGATATTAGGGTATGCCTTTAAGAATAAAGAGGATGCCATTGCATACTTGGGTGAAGACGAACAGATAGTGGAATTGCATAGGTATTTTGCTAACTCTGTTACTAACAGTGCATATAATGATCACATGTACTCCATTGTGGAGCAGGGCACTGAGACTCCTCCCAAGTATGGAAAGCGTCAGACATATAGACTACCCACTAACCCTAAGACTTCATACATCGTTTCATATAAGATGATGAAGCCTGCTGCTTCTTATAAGAACTCATGGGGTGTTGTTATACACAATAAAGAGTGTACTGAGATCTACTGGACTAAGACCATCGAGTCTAATGTTAACCAGAACAGTGAGTTCAGACAGTTTGAGGTTCCATTGTCTGTTCTTAAGACACATCCTGGTCAGGAGATGGGATTCTATCTCATACCTGATGGGCATGACTATAGTGTAACTAATAACGATGCACCTCAGTTCTATGCGTCTGGTGATGGATGGAAGAGGACAGGAGGTAGTGCTCAGAGTGATTGGGTGTTCTTCTCTGATCCTCAGATGAATCCAGGTAATAGAAATAAGACCAAGTGGGTAGGTAACAACTGGCAGTGGTGGGAAGACTTACTTGCTGGTGATGATGACTACGATGACTTTAAGGTACACTATGAGGTATTAGCAGGAGGCGGTGCCTATTATTATGAGGGTGTACAGTGCTATGTCTTTGCAGATCCTGCACCAGAGAAGATAATGATTGATATAGTTGAGAAGGATAAGTGTTCTACTAATATATTTGATGGTACTTTTGATGATGTACTGTTGACCAGATCAGATTGTGGTCCACTAGCACCACCTACTACATGGACTGCAGAGAGTTCTATCATGGGATGTGGTACATGTACTGGTGACTATGTAATGGACATGCATAGGGAGCAGACACTGAAGGTACTGAAGGGTGCTAGTCTGCAACTGAAATCATTTGGTTGTCTTATCTCTGCACCTGAGCAAGAGTGTATGACCTTCAGGTTCCTTGTTAAGAAGAATGGTAGTAACGTAGTGGATGAGACCTATGAGTTAGCAACGTTCCCCTTTGTTGGTATGGATATAGGTAACGCTTTTAGTGTTGCTAAGGATGACACTGTAACCTTTAGGTTGGAATCGATTGATTCTGGTCCTTACTTCGGCAATGCATCTGCTAACTTTATATTCCTGGCAAATGGTGCTGAGTTCAGTGGGTCATGGTCTGCTAGGTTGGGTACTATATCTGCTGATGATAAGATTGCTGGTCGTGCTGAGACCTATTCTAGTAACCCTTATGGTGGTGGATCTATTAAGAAGATGTCTGTTGAGGTATGGGATCATGAGAAGTCAGAGTGGAGTCCTGCTGTTACTGTCTGGGATAATGGACAACAGAATACTAATAATGCTAATGGTCAGACAGCAGATTGGTCTAATGTATACTTCAGTGGCAACACTTGGAACTGTTCTGGTTTAGACCCATGTCCTGCACCATACTATGAGAATGGTACGACAGATCGTAATGGTCATGTACTTACTACTCGTATCAATGCTAATGGTCAGACTACTACTGATGGTATCCAGTATGACAAATTATTTGGACACTCACGTGGTCTGATTATGAAGGCTGCTGAACCTAATGTTAGGAACACCAGTGACCTAGGTAACATGACTGATTGGGTACATCATTCTATAGGTGACGGTTATACCTCATGGTTTAATAACAAACAGTTACAGAAGGCAGGTAATGCACAAGATGCTATCAATGACATAGATGCTGTGTATTCAGCAGGTATACAGGCATGGAACGGTGGTGTCAGTGGGTCTGCATACAATGGATCCTATAGTAAGATGGCATTCTTCCATGACTACGTACTAGGTGCTGCATTGGATGGTACATATAGAACCTTGGTACAACCAACAGGTAAGGTACGCATGGCATTCTGGCCCTATGCTGACGAGGGTGATGCAAGTGCAAGAGATAGGTGGGGTTGTGCTATAGAACTATTCGGTTTGGTTGATGCTGGCAATCACTATAGACAAGGAGACCAATTTGAGTTAGTATGGCCACCTAGGCAACCAAAAGACACTGCTTATCAAGCACTGCCTGGTACTACTCCTTACTATCCTAAGGATGATCCCGCTTATTCTTTCCCTGACAGGTTAGAGTTATTGGTACGGGGAGAGAATAATCCAGAGCAGTTCACACCTAGAGAAGCATTCTATCAAGAGTCACATAACAGAGACTCTAACGTCTGGTTACTCTGTCAGCATAAGCTAGATAGAGTTAAGTTTAGAATCACCATTGATGAGATTACAACATGAGTAACGCTGAAGGATTTGGACCGAAGGCAACTAAGGCAGATAGAGATCTTTATAAGTCTGCTAGAGAGTTGTCTGCTATTCATAAGGTGCTTAGGAAGCATCCACAGGACAATGCTGGTCGTCGTAAGATGTTAAAGCAACTGAAGAGGTACTATCGTGGTCCTCTTGCTGAACTAGATCGTATTGATATGAAGGAACCTACCTTCCCCAAAGATGCTGAGTGGATGAAGACAGATGAGGAACTAGAAGAGATAGAGCAAGAACAGAAGGTTCAGATTAATACAGATAAACTTCGTCAATCATTGGGTAAAGATGTTCCAGAAACTAATTAATCCTAAGACTGAGACCTATAAGTTAGTTAAGGAGTTCACATTATCACCAGAGTTTCCATGGTTCTATGTGGAGAATGCTACACCACAGGATGTATCTAACGATGAGTTCCAGACTGTACCATTCTATAGTCATGTACTGATAGCAAGACCTAAGTGGCAGGGTATAGGTGGTAACTATATGTTCCCTGAACCTCAGTCAGAGCATTTAACACAGTTCTATCCTCTATTAGAGGAGATTATAGTTGCGAATGAGATACCAGTCACCACATTGCTCAGATATAATGTGAACTGTACTCATCCACAGGAAGATGATCGGTTATCCACACCACACTTCGATCATCCCTATCCTCACAAGAATATAGTCGTATATCTCCAAGGCGAAGGTGACACAGTTTGTTTCCCAGATGGAGTTGACCCTTCATGGTCAAATGCTGACAGTTTCAGTCCAGAAGAGGATGATGTGCTATTATTACAGGGACTACACTGCATGAGACCACCTGAAACAGGAAGGAGGATTATTCTAGTTGCTACATTCCTTTAAAGTTTTCCCAAGTTCACCCAGTTTCTCAACTGGCACACTTGACAAGATTTTAAAAGTTTGCTACTATAAATAACTCAACGTGAAGGACGCTTTACGTATCTTAACACTCCGAATGTCTCAATTACTCACGCTAGGTGTTGTCAAGGAAGCCTCAAACGGATCTAGTCGAAGATCCTAACATCCGTAGGTTAATCTCTACGAGACACTTAACTACTATTATGTCTATTAAATCAACAATCGCTGCTATTGCAGCAAGCCCATTTCTACTCGCTGGAGCCGCTTTTGCTGGTCCTTATGTGAACGTAGAAAGCAACCTCTCTTATCCAGATGGAGACTACTCTGCAGCAACTACTGACGTTCACGTTGGGTATGAAGGTGGAGAAGGACAACTAGGATATTATGTCCAAGCTGGTCCAGCATTCGTACATAGCGAAACTGATTCTGATACAGAAACAGAATTCTCTGGTAAAGTTGGTCTTAACGTAGCTGCTACTGAATCTCTTGGAGTATACGGCGAAATCGCTGGTATCTCTAATGGCGAAGACAGTGGTGGAGACACCATCATTGACTGGGGTGCTAAAGTTGGTGCTAAGTTCACTTTCTGATCACTTATCAATATAAACTAAATAGGGTGTCTCATGACACCCTTTTTTATTGGAGAACAAACATATGGCAAATCCTGGTGGTACTGTAATCTACACCCGTGGTGGGTGTCCCTATTGCGTTAAGGTAAAAGAGGTGTATAATGCTAAGGGGTGGCCCTTTAGAGAGTACACTTTAGGTAATCAGTTCACACGTGAACAGTTTAAACAGGAGTTTGGTCAACAGGCAACCTTCCCACAGGTACTCATCAACGGTCAACGAATTGGTGGATGTACTGAGACAATCAAATTTTTAAGGGAGACAAAGCAACTCTGATGTCTAATTATGATCCTGATAATGAAGCCCTTTACTCTTTGTTAGATAAGGCGATTGATACTGCAATGATCCAACAGAAGTTTCTCTTTAACATGAGGAAATATTTGGAGGATCATTCTTATACTCGTAAACAGACGAAAGAATTGTTAGAATCTTCAGTTATGGAGGAGGTCGTTACTAATACTGGTGATCTCAATGGGTACCTAGATGGTGACAAGCAATGTAAAGAAGCATATGGTCATATAAAGAAGGTACAGGTGGTTAAGATTCGTAATTATCTTGCCAAGATAACAACGGATGTTCATGAGTACTATGCTCATCGAAAACCAGGCAGACCTAAAGGTTCTAAAAACAAGAAGAAGAAGGCATCTAAATAAAAAAAAGTAAGGGAGTATCCGTATGGAACATTTAGATTTTTTATACATTTCCCTCTTTCTAACACTCGGAAGCTTCCTACTAGGGTTTCTAGTAGCATGGAACATCAGAGCAGTCTATGATTCATGGGTTGCTAGGGCAGATTATGCTGCTATGGTTATGCATCCTGAGATGTATGACGAACATGGCGCATTAATTAATCCTGACGAGTTGATGTACTTGCGTATTGCTGACGATGATGATACAATTGATGATGACGATGAGTAAACTATGAAATTATTGATTTCTGAGGTGCTCCAGAAGGCACACAATGCCAAGACAAAGGCAGAGAAGGTAAAGATTTTACGTGAGAATAAAACAGATGCATTGATGTCTGTCTTTATTATTAACTATGATGAATCTGTTGTCTCTCTACTACCTGAAGGCAATGTACCTTTCCGAGAGAACGAAGCACCCGAAGGTACTGAACATACCAAACTGGAACATGAAGCGAGACTTCTATTCCATTTCTTTAAAGGTGGGTCGAAATTACCTGGTCTTAAAAGAGAGACTATGTTTATCCAGATGCTAGAAGGTTTACATCCTTCTGAATCACAAGTTATTATCCTTGCTAAGGATAAGAAACTTAATACCAAGTATAAAGTAACCAAAGCCTGTGTAACGGAGGCATTCCCAGAGATTACATGGGGCGGCAGGTCATGAACCTCAAGATACTAGTGCAAGAATGCACTGATGAGGACGTGGCAGATAAGAAACTACCAGTCCATTCATATGTGGTATCATATGTGAAGGAGGATAAAGTTTGTCGTGACATTGTACTCGCTGGTAGTAAAGGAACGGTAGAGATTTTTGATCACTACTGGGACCTCTACAAGGAGGGGTTACAAGGTTGGCAACAAACTAATGGTCGTGTACCAGTGAGTAGATGGAACAATCAACGCAAGGTGGATGAGAAACCAAAACCCAAAAGGAAAAAATGACTGAGATGAATGACAATTGGAAGGTGATGAGTGATCTAGAGGTTGCATTTTCTGAGATCACTACATTTAATTTTATGCTGGAACAACTACAGGAGGCAGTAGACAATAGTAGGACTAATGAAATTGTAGACCTTACACTTGCACTTAATGCTTTCATGCCTGTTTATACTGATAATTGGGACAGGAAATTTAGAGACGCATGGGATCAGGTAGTAAAATGAATTCGATATATGATTTTGCAAAAGGTAATAAGACCGATGAGATCGACAAGGAGTCCAAGATCCTTGGAGCACAAGCTGCTACTGCGATCTTGGGTATAATATTTGGACCTTTTGTAGTGTGGGCAGCATGGAATGTAGTGATGCCAGCACTCTTCGGACTACCTACTATTGGGTACGTCTATTCTTTAGCACTTTATGTACTTGTTAAGACCCTGAAATGACAAATAAAGTATGTGTAATCTCCGTCACTCCAGATGCTGAGAGAACTATAGGATACATAGCACGTGTATCTAACCCAAAGAACCAGGACAACGAGAAGGTCTCTGGTCTTTTAAAGTATTGCATTAAGCATGGACACTGGTCTGTCTTTGAGCAAGCACACATGACTGTTGAGATTAATACAACACGTGGACTTGCTGCACAGATACTGAGACACAGGTCATTCACATACCAAGAGTTCAGTCAGAGGTATGCTGATTCATCTTTACTAGGTGATGAGATACCACTACCAGAACTAAGAAGACAGGACACTAAGAACCGTCAGAATAGTATCAATGATCTTGACCCTAAGGTGGTCAACAAGTATGAGATACTCATGGCAGATCACTTCAGACATGGTATGGATCTCTATCAGCAGATGCTTAATGATGGTATCGCTAAGGAGTGTGCTAGGTTTGTACTACCACTAGCGACACCCACTAGGTTATACATGACAGGTAGTGTACGTAGTTGGATTCATTATATAAACTTACGCTCTGCTAATGGTACTCAGAAAGAGCACATGGACATTGCTAATACTATTAAGAGACACTTTGTGTGTCAGTTTCCAGCAGTATCAGAAGCATTAGAGTGGTGTGATAATGAATGTGATTGTAAAGAAGATGATTACTGGGGTGATACACAACCCTGCCTACGTATAGATTGATGGCAGAAGTAGTACCAGCATTTTCTTCACCCATCTATGTGACAGGTGAGGACAAAGACTTTCCATTGATTAACTGGGAGTGTCTAGAGTTCACACCATATAATGTAGAGAGTGTAGGATACCGTACAGTTGATCAGCATGTGTTAGACTCATTCCCTGACTTAGAGGGGTGGGTCTTTCAGCATGTATTGGACTATGTTATTGGTGCAATGGGAGTTGATCCTGATCTACATTGGCCTGAGATAACATGCTCATGGATCAACAAGTATAAGAAGGGACAAGCATCAGTACCTCATCACCATGCTAACAGCATGTACTCAGGTAATATATTCTTGCAAGGAGACACAGGTAACTTAGTGTTTGAGAAACCTAAACATATGGTTGTAGAACCCACGCTCTCCCAACAGAACCTATATAATTCTACTAGCTTTACTTTACCACCAATAAAGTCAGTGCTATGTATGTTTCCGTCTGATCTTATGCATTACACCTTGCCAAATGAATCAGAATCGGATAGAATAACACTCTCCTTTAATGTAATGGTTAGAGGAACACCACGATGGATAGAAGACAATGCCCACGTATGATTTTAGAAACAAAGAGACAGGTGAGATCATCGAGAACGTAGTCATGTCTATGTGTGACCTCGATAAATATAAAGAGGAGCATCCAGAGTTAGAAAGATACTTTGGTAACCAAGCTCCAAAGGTTGCTTATGGATTACCTAAGCAGTCAGATGGATTTAAAGATGTGATGAGTAAGATACAATCTAATCATCCTGCCGCTGACTTATCAAGATTTACCTAAATTATGGCAGTAAAGAAGCGTAAGACAACCTCTCAAAACAACAGCAGAAGTGCTAAAGCAATGAGACGCAAGAAGCCTATAAGCATAGACCAACTTAAACAGATCGAACCGATAGGTGACAATCAGAAGTTGGTTTTTGATTCCTTTAAAGAGGGTAGGAATCTTGTGTTGCATGGTGCTGCTGGTACTGGTAAGACATTCATCAGTCTTTACCTAGCACTGGAGCAGGTACTTGACTTATCGTCACCATATGAGAAAATATATATGGTTCGCTCTCTTGTACCTACGAGAGAGATTGGTTTCCTACCAGGAGATCACGAGGACAAGTCAAACTTATATCAGATACCTTATAAGAACATGGTGAAATACATGTTCGAGATGCCTGATGAACCTTCATTTGAGATGCTTTACGATGGTCTAAGAGTACAGCAGACCATATCTTTTTGGTCTACCTCTTTCATACGTGGTACAACATTTGACAGGTCTATTATAATAGTAGATGAGTTCTCTAACTTAAACTTCCATGAGCTTGACTCTATTGTTACTCGTGTGGGGCAGGACTGTAGGATTATATTCTCAGGGGACTATTCACAATCTGACTTAATCAAAACAGGAGAACGTCAAGGTGTGCTAGACTTCATGAAGATCCTCCAATCTATGCCGTCCTTTGAGACTGTGGAGTTTGGTATCGGAGACATCGTACGTTCTGGGTTAGTACGTGAGTATTTACTCAGCAAAATCAATCTAGGGTTTCATTAATGAAAGTGTTTAATCATGTGGGTCCTGCGAGGAAGTTGGATGAACTTCCCACCCAAAACGTTGAGGGCAGACGATTTTATAAGTCTCCCGAAGGTCATTGGTACCCCTCTGTTACTACTGTGGTTGGTAAACAATCCATAGATGGTATAAAGAAATGGGAAGAGAGAATAGGTTGGGTTAAAGCAGAGAAGATTCGTAGAGAATCCTCTTGGCGTGGTACTCAGTACCATACTATCGTGGAGTATTATCTTAACAATGACATTACGAAAGTTGAGAAGAGCGAGGGTCTTCCCTCGTACCTTTTTGGGTTTAGTCGTGAGATCCTTGATCGTATTGATAATATTCACCTTCTGGAAGCCCCTCTTTATTCTAACGATCTACGGATTGGTGGGCGTGTTGATTGTATTGCTGAGTTTGATGGCGAGCTTGCTATAATAGACTTTAAGACAACCAAGGACATCAAGAAGGTGGAATGGTTGGACAAGTATTTTGTACAAGAAGCAGCGTACGCTTACATGTACTACGAACGCACTGGTGTGGAGGTTAAGAAACTTGTGACCTTATCTGTTGCAGAGAATGGTCAGACTCAAGTCGAAGAACGCTACGACAAGGCTCCTTACATAGACACACTGTGTGAGTGGATCAAAGAGTTTCAGATGGAGTTCCTAACTGAATCCATAACTAATGGAGTTATTACAGAATGAAAGAGCTTGAGGAAAATTTTATGTCACAAAGTAAGTTTAGTACTTTGGTAGAACATACCGTACAGAATAGTAATGGTCTCATAAACTACATAGAGGCAGTCGCAGCAGTGTGTGACGAATATAATATTGAGATCGAAGTCGTTAACAAATTGATTTCTAAACCACTGAAGGATAAGATCAAAGCTAACGCACAACTTTTAAATTGTATCAAACGCACAAGTAGGGGGGTTTTACCATTATGAATGAAGATTTCTTCCGTTCTGAAGTGATAGCAAAAGAACTAGATGATCTTCAGACAACTTACAATGAGTTGTTAAAGATGTCTAGTAAATTAAACACACTAGACAAGGTGCAGCAGTTGGATCATATCAACAAGACGTTAGAGTTGGTTGCCAAGCAGAAAGTATTTTATGCTCGTCTTCAGTTGATGAGTACCTATGTCACAAACGAGGAAGATGATCAGTCGTCAGACGTTAAAGAGGTGAAGGAAAGGATCGATATGGTCAGTAACCTATACTCTGGTGGCAACAGCAATCTTTTAGATATATTACAGGCGATGGAGGACAAACTCCTGTGTTGGAAGAAGGATTTAGAGGGGGTTGACAAGACCTAAATAGTATGCCATCATATGATGGTAAACAAGCCAAATACAAAAACACACGGAGAATACAATGTCATTTGCATCCCTTAAGAAGTCCTCTAGGTCTTCCATTGCTAGTTTAACAAAGGAACTAGAGAAACTGAACACTAAGGGCGGCGGTAACGGTCCTGACGAACGACTCTGGAAACCAGAAGTCGATAAGGCAGGCAACGGTTATGCTGTCATTCGTTTCCTTCCTGCTCCAACAGGAGAGGAACTACCTTGGGCACAGGTATGGTCACATGCTTTCCAAGGACCAGGAGGTTGGTACATCGAGAACAGTCTGACTACATTAGGTCAGAATGATCCAGTTGGTGAACTCAACCGTATCCTATGGAACAGTGGTCTGGATACAGACAAGGACGTTGCACGTAAGCAGAAGCGTAAGCTTTCTTACTACAGTAACATCTTGGTCGTTAAAGATCCTCTACACCCAGAGAATGAAGGAAGAGTCTTCCTATACAAGTATGGTAAGAAGATCCATGACAAGTTAGTTGAGGCAATGAAGCCACAGTTTGAGGATGAGCAACCCATCAACCCATTCGATTTTTGGAAGGGTGCTGACTTTAAGTTAAAGATTGTCAGGCAAGATGGATATTGGAACTATGATCGTTCCGAGTTCGCATCACTATCAGTCTTAGGTGACTATGATGATGCTAAACTAGAGGAGATCTATAACCAAGAGTATAGTCTCGCAGCATTTACTAATGCTGAGAACTTTAAACCTTACGAGGCATTAGAGAAGAGATTAAACCTAGTTCTAGGTAAGAACAAGGCACGTGTACAGACACGTGACGAGGAACTGGAAGATCCTGTGCCAGTTGTAGAAGAGAACACTACGGTCACCGCAGGGTTCGGAAACAGTGTAGAATCATTAAAGACAGATGAGGATCCTGATCTGTCATATTTTGCACGATTAGCCGAGGAAGGTTGATGAAGAAATGGTTACTAGCATTACCTTTGGTCATGTTTGCAGCACCTGCTCAAGCAGTAACATGGGAACAACTAGTAGAGTGGGCAGAAACGCCCACTCATTACCATTCTCCACCATATCACCATCACCATGGTCATTCACATTACCAGGAACGTCGTTGGTGTAATCAGATAGTATATAAGGAAGAGTACGTACCAGGCAGACCTGATTACCATGGTAATTGGATGCCAGGACATGTTAACAAGTGGCAAGAGACAAATAGGATCCCATGTAGACGGAGGAGACATTATCACTGATGCTATATCAAACATATAATAATCCTGAAGCAAAGGAAATGAATCCTAAGCTTCATGAAAGTGTGAAGAAATACGTTGTTACTGACCTTGCTAAGGGTGGTGCATCAAGAACAGAATTTAACTTCCATGAGAAGAAAATAGACGACCTAAGTCGTCTTTTTAATTGGATAGAAAATGTGTTACCTCAAGCAGCATTTCATTTCGCTCAGGGTAGTGTTGATGATAAATATGATCCAACTCTATTAGGGTTTGATCCAAAAAGATTTAAGATAGCAGAGTGTTGGGGTATAGAGTTTAACAAAGGAGATACTGTAGAAGCACACAACCATTTCCCATACTCCATGTCATTCTGTTACTATGTTAATGTACCAGACAAGGACACACCACTGGTTCTCTTTAATGAACTAGGAAATAGTAGTGACATGATGGGTGAAGCAGTTCCTGTTGAGGATGGTATGCTATGCTTCTTCCATTCTAAGACATTTCACTTCGTACCTCCGAGTCAGAGCGACGGACGTTGTACTATCGTAGGAAATATATTATATAATTGATATATTATTTCGACTTTTGATTACAGATAAGTCGGAAAAAAAACTCAAGGTATTTTTAACTTCCAGAGGTTGAGCTAGCATCTGTAGTACCAGAGATAACTCCAGATGAGTTAACAGTACCAGTATTTGATGTATCTACAGTTCTGACCTGTTCACCAGATGACAGTGTAGTCACTGTAACGGTTCTATTGACTAATTCTTGATTAGACGCAAAAGCGACTGTAGCAGATTGACCATATACTGTGCTATATCCATTTTTCTCTGTAACGAAGATTTCCTCTACAGCACCCCAAGTCATTTTTACGTCACCAGAATCAACTTCTTCATGTGGCGAATATTGGCATAATCGTCTAAATTCCTCTGCAAAGGTTTCTACGTATGCAGGCTTTAATAACCATATATTTGCCTTATAGTCATTTATCTGTTTTTCATGTTCATAGTTGGTAATAGGCACTGACGCATTTGTCACTGTGACTCCCTGAATCTTATAGGTGAAATTTTCGTTTACTTGTAATCCTGCAGGTACAACGATATCACCTCTATTGGATATTACCTCTTCATCTTGGTGATAGTCATTTGATCTTATTTCGTTAGTTTCGTAATGGTGGATTTCATCGGTATTACCATATTTCTTCGTAATTACGTTATATAACTGATCTTCGGATAATGGCCATTCATCATAAACGTTTATAATATTGTTACATAGCAAAACAATCCAATCATAGTCAGTAGATCCATAAAACCTTTGAGCGACCTGATCTGGTCTTTCGTTATTTTGTATAGTTACTTGCTCAAATCCAAGAATTGCTTTTTGGATAGTATCAATAATTTTTGCTCTTCTAAAGATATTCGTAGCTACAACATATGGTTCGACGTTATTGCGTCGTATACTAGTAACCCTTACTTTGACTTTAGGTAGATATTTAAAATAATTTGACATATTCTTATTTATTTGCTAATTCTTTGAGGGCAGCTGCAGTTACAGGATCAAACTCATATCTAGGAGCTTCTTCACCGAATACTCCAGTACCCTTATTTTGATCATCATTAAGTTCACTCCATATAAGGTCGTTGGTGAGGAATGCAGTCTCATCAAATCTTAGGGTCATCTTATAAGAACCAGGACCATAATCCTCTGTCTGTGCTTCACCTTTTTCATTATAGGATCTAAGAGACGTGTTTTGACCATTAGGGGTCAAGTTTAACTGCATATCTGTCAATACCATTTTGACAGGGAATTGCATAATTTTGGTTAGTGTCTGTGGTCTTGATAACCTATCCATTCCCTGTCCACTTTCTAGTTCTGCTGGTGTGTAACGGACAATATCAGTTTTAAAGAATTTAGGAATAGATAGCCATTCATCGTTACTACCCGTTTTTGTGGGTAGCATTGCAAATCTTAAAACATCAATAATATTCTGAATATTTCTCATTTCACTATAGTTTCTAGGTTGCATATCGAAGTTAAAGGAATGACTACGATACCGAACACCTTTAAATGTAGTTTCTTCGTATGGGTTAAATACTCTCTTATTCTGTAATGCTGATAGTGCGTCTTTATCTGCTACAGAACCACCTGTAAATGCTGAAGCACCATTAAATGCACCTGTAATTGCTTGGAATATTGCCTGTTTTCCTCTAACCTTTGCACCTGCTTGTAGCAGTTCTGCCCCAAACCCACCAGCGTCCATATTCCCGTCTTTATCTATTATATTATTTTCTGCCCATTCAGCAGCACCAAGTAATGAATTACCAAATGGTCCTAGAGCACTTCTATTGTAGTTAGTACTATATTGTTCGTTAAGTTGGTGGGGTAGATATAAATAAACAGTACGCCATATACCTTGGGTACTATCACCTTCTTTCCGTCCACCTTGGAATCCAATACCTTTTTCTAGTGCACTGAAACTTTTCTCACCAGCACCTTGGGATTTTCGCTTTGATTTTATGTAATTGTATGGATTTGATTTCTCTGGGTCATATATGGTGAACTTAAGGTAATCCATTACCTTAGTTCCAAATTTGGCTCTATGCTTTATCTCATCATTACTACTACCTGGACCTGCAGGAGGAATCTCTGGATAGATTAATTTATTCTTGGCGGCAGACATATGAGTTATTCAGGAAAATTCAGACCATCACGAAGACATAAGTATAAAGGAGACCCTACAAACATTATTTATAGAAGTTTGTGGGAACTTAAATTTATGAAGTGGTGTGACAAGAATGAAAACGTTTTGGAATGGGGAAGTGAAGAGATTATTATTCCATATGTCTCTCCCGTGGATAATCGTGTGCATCGTTATTTTCCCGATTTCTATGTTAAAGCAGTCACGAGAAATGGAAAATCCTCAAAAAGCATCATTGAGATCAAACCTTATGCTCAGACTAAACAACCGAAACGTACAACCACTCGTAAGGTGAGTAGAAGGTATCTTAGTGAAGTCAAGACATATGCTGTTAACAATGCTAAGTGGAAAGCAGCAGATAGTTATTGTAAGGATCGTAGAATGACGTTTCGTATACTCACAGAAAAAGAACTCAAAGTATGAGCATCTTTAAGGACATCAAGGAACTTGCTGGTGGTAAACCTCAATCAAAAGATTGGTATCGCTCACAGTTATTTTATGGATTGCCAGATTTGCAGACAGATATAAAGGCAGGATTGGTATTATTTTATAATTACAATGCTACTACTGAGGGATTACCATTCTTTGATCGTTATCCGATGACTCTGATTAGTGGGATTAATCCAGCTACAGGTCATTTTTATGGCGGTAATCTACACTATTTACGTCCAGAAGTACGACAGGGAGTGGCAAAAACATGGGGTAATGGTGGTACTACATATCCTCTTCGTTGCCATCATAAATACTTAATGTCAAATGCTACAACTATAAAGGTGGTAGAACCTATAGAACTGCGTGATATGATCCCGTTACCGTTAGAAAAATTTGTTGTTAACGTTGCTGGTCAGAGACTTGATATACCTAGTAGCTTCATTTGGAGTCGAGTCTAATGGCAATGAACACGCATCCCAATAATTATCAGGCTTTTACGGAAGCAGTAGCAACTGGAAAATTAGAACCATCCAGACAGAATTTATATGGTGTTTCGATAGCACCTCCTTTAACTTTACGAAAGATACTAGGTACTACTGTAGGAGACAAAGACAGCAAGCTAGTGAATACGGGTGTATCGATGGATCAATTTGTGCGTAATGTTAATTTATTTTCCTCTTCAGTTACTATTCCTAGTAGAGCAGTTACCACTGGTCAGGTTAATAACCATGGTATGATGCGTAGATTTGGTACTGGTCAGACTAGTTCACAGATCAGTATGAGTTTCTTATCTACTAAGGATAATTTTATTAGAGAATGGTTTGAGATGTGGTTAAATGTTGTAAGCTCTGATTCGGACAATACTGTAGGATTTTATGATGATTATACAACATCAGCAGAAATAATAAAGTGGGAAGTAGGGTCTAATGTAGTACAGTCCTTTGATTTTTATAAGACACAAGTACCTCAAGTTCCTAGGAAGTATACTGGTAAAGCAACGTTAAATCAGGCAACTGCTGTATACCAATTCTATAATCTATTTCCTTTTCATATAAGTACTCAAACTCTTGATAACGATCAAGCATCATTGATGCGAGTTGATATACAGTTCTACTATGAGCGTTATCGTTTTGATACTGTTAATGTAGATACTCTTAGGTGGTTAGGACCTAAGAGAAATAAGGGTATTTCTGAAGATGCTGTTGCTGAGAAGAACGCACAAACTAAGTATTCTGCGTACGGAACCTAGATAAGGGGTATAAATAATTTCATCGTTATAATCTAATTATGCCTTTACCAAAGCTTGCGGTGCCAGAATATGAGTGTACCCTACCTGTTAGTGGGACAAAAGTCTCATATCGACCTTTTCTTGTAAAAGAAGAGAAACTGCTTTATATCGCTATGGAATCTCAAGATGAGAAAGAAATGATCAAAGCAGTGAAGAATATATTAAAAGCATGTACTAATGTCAAAAAAGTGGATGATCTCGCTACATTCGAGATTGAGTATCTGTTTTTAAGGATTCGTTCTAAGGCAGTTGGTGGTATTAGTGAGTTTAAAATAGTATGTGAAGATGATGGTGTGACATCTGCATCTGTCAAAATCGATTTGGAGGATATTGAGGTAGTAGTACCCAAGACCCACAAAAAGATTCTTGATATAGGTGAAGATATCAAAGTTGAGATGAAATATCCTTCCCTCAATGCATTTGTTGACAGGAATATGAAGGATAAACCTACAATGGATGATATATTTGATCTTGCTGCAACATGTGTAGATAAGGTATATCAAGGTGATGAGATCTTTGACTCCTTTACTAAGAAGGAAGCATTAGATTTTCTTGGTGATATGAATAATTCTCAATTTGAGAAAGTTCAGGGCTTCTTTGAGTCGATGCCCAAATTAGAACATACCATAGATGTTGTTAATCCTAAGACTAAAGTAGTGAATGAAACTAAACTTGAGGGTCTAGCGGCTTTTTTCGCATAGCGTTAATGCATGATAGTCTTGAGAATCATTTTAAGACTAACTTTGCATTAATGCAGCACCACAAGTATAGTTTAACTGAATTAGATAATATGATGCCTTGGGAGAGGGATGTATACGTTAACCTATTGATTGCTCATTTGCAGGAAGAGGAACGTAGACGTGATAAAGAAAATCAACAATCAAACGCCCTATAATGGCAGAAGCCACCTTAAGAAAATTTATATCAGTAGTACCTGATGAAGAAGGTAAGACTACTGGTGCTTTTGCTGCGACTAAATCTGTTAACAGAATGGGTCATGCTATTACTGGCATAGGTAAGAGTTTTCTACAGGTTAATGAACTCGTTAAGTTTCAGAATGAGTGGATTCTTGGTATTAAGGATAAAGAAATCGAAAGGATAGATGATCAATATAAAAAGGAGAAGGATGATGAAGCAGAAGCAGAGAAGAAAAAGAGAAAGAGAGCAAACCTAGCTAAAGACATCGGTTCTGAGAAATTACAAGCAGATGGTAAGAAGTTAGGTGTAAAGTTATTTAAGAAGGATAAGAAGGATAAGAATAAATGGGGATGGGTAGAGAGACTTCTTAAAGCCATGTCTCCTATTTTTAATGCGATACAGTGGTTTGCACAGACTGTTATCACCTATGTTGTCTTTAAATGGTTAGGTGATGAAAAGAATAAAGAGAATGTACAGAAATTTCTTAAGTTTATCTCATCATTAGCTAAGTTTGCATGGTGGTTGACTGAGAATAGTATTGGTTTATTGATGGATGGTGTTACTAAGACATTTAGTTGGGATCCGAATAAGAGTACTATAGAGAACACATTTGAGACTTTGTTTGGTGCTCTCCAAATACTTGGTGGATTGGCAGGTATCTGGGCAGTATCCAGACTTCTTATGCCATGGAAGATACTAAGTGATGTCAGAGCCATGGCAGCACTTGGTACAGCAGTCACTGCTGCTGAGGCATCTGGATGTGGACCTAGAGGAAGAAGATATAGAGGACCAAAAGGTCCTGATGGTAAACCTAAGTTTGACCCTACAGAGGTACAACGTAGAGCAAAGAATATACGACGTATTAGAAGAAATAAGAGGTTGGCAAAACTTTATAGGAGGTTATCTGCTTTACAAGAAGCAGGTGCTAAACTTGTAAGGAAAACTGCTTCTAACACTAAGGCACTGATTGAGATATCTCAAGCAGCACTGAAATCAGAAATTACTAGATTAACTGAACTTGTTGATGAGAAAGGTGCAAGGAAAGTAGGAACAGAGATAATCGAATCTGGTCTTAAGAAAGGACAGGAAGCTGTTAAACCATTTGTCGAAGTTGTCGAAAATATTGTTGAGGAAATAAGAATCAAACCAATAGACGGTCAAGCTCCTAAACCTAGTTATTGGGACAGTCTCTCTAAATGGGTACACGAGACTGCACTTCCAAGCACGAAAAATGCTTTAGTTTCTGCTAAAGATGCGACGATTGATGCTGGTAAGTTCATGTGGAGGGAGGTGATAGTACCCTCAATGAAGAATCTTAATGAACTGGGTGCAGCCATGCTTAAGCATGGGGATCGACTTGTGGGATCCATTAAACATGCTGGTGGTAACCTGTATGAGATGGGTGCAGGTATGGCTAAGGGGTTCCAGTCTACTGTAGAGATGCTTAAGGATCCTAAGAAATTGATGAAAGCGGTCCAATCAACGATTAAACCCAAGATTAAAAAAATTGTAAAGGAGAACCCATTAGTAAAAAATATTTTAGATCTTAGAAAAGATCCTGATGCTATCGGTACAGTTTTTAAGCAGATAAAGGGAAGTCAGATCCTTAAGGATTGGAAGATGATGATGAAGGAGGGATATGGCACTAAGACTGGAAGAAAAGCTGCTGGTGCCATAGGTATGGGACCAATTGATCTGCTTATTGACATTGCTATGTCAATCTTTGATTATGCTTATCTAGGAGAATCACCTGTTAACGCTTTTATGAAAGCAGCAGGTAGTTTTGCGGGATATGGTGTTGGGTTTAGTTTAGTATCACTAATACCAGGAGCACAAGGTTGGGGATCATTACTTGGTGGTATTGCAGGTGCAATGTTGGGTGAGATGGCAGGAAATGCTCTTGCTCATGGCATGGGAGCTATATCGGAGAAAATGGATTTCCCAGGTCCTGGTGGTTTCTATAATATGAGAGATCCACTTGCTAAAGCAATATTAGGTGATGAGACAGTAGCACACAGAACTAGTGATGGAAATATATTCACAGCAGATTTCCAAGAGAGACCTTTTATACGTCATCCAAAAGCAGCAAATTTTGAGTTTGGTAATCCAAACTTACAAGGTGATGCAAAGGGTAAACCTTATAGTGAAGGTGGTCATGTACCATTAGCAAGTTGGGCAAAGGGTAAGAATTATAAGAAACCAACAACTAAGATGCCTGCTTATATGAGTCTAATGGATCATGTGGAAAAGCGTACACCTTATCAAATTGGGAAAGCAACAGAAAGGATTCGTGGATCTGAAATAAATACTACACCGATGATGTCTGAATTATCTTTACGTAAGGTGAGAAGGGTGAAAGAAATGCAAATGCATACTCATGTTGTTGCTGTCACTCAACCAGTTATAAAAACAAATCACATAAAAGCAACACCACCATCAATACATTATAGCTCATCAAATCCACATGTCTCCATGTTCTCTAAGTAAATGGCAACAATAGGTCAACCCACTCTTTATAAAATGGTCACTCCTCCTAAAGGTGAGGGTAGTGGCATGGGTTCTCTTGTCAAATCAATGAATAGTCTTGGCGCTACTATTAATAGTATTGCATTCATTGCTGCTGATATGAATAAGAATTTTGCTAAGGGTATCAAGCATCAAATCAGTAAGCAAGAAGATATATCTAAGAAGCATACTAATATAGAGAATAAGAAGTTAACAGATAAGAAGAAGAAGGAAGCTGCCCTTAGAAAGTTAATGAATAGGAGGCAGGATCAGGACGCAGAAGGTGATCAGAAGAGTATCATAGCTCAGTTTGGTGGCACTATGATTAAAGCTGCCAAGGGTGTTTTAGGATTCTTCGAAGGTTTGGCAGCAGCACTGGAAGCAATATTTGTAGGTTTTGTTTCTTATGCTGTCTTTACTTGGTTAGGTAAGGCAGAGAATAAGAAGAAGGTTAAGAAGTTCCTTGATTTCATGTCAGCCCTTGGTAAGTTTATAGTCTGGGCAGTTACTGGACTGGTTGACATGGGATTGAGTGGTATCACAGAGTTCTTAGAGAATCCAGTATCATTTGAGGGTCTGTTTGGTCTTGTGAAATTCCTGACAGCATTGGGACTAGTATTTGCTCCAGGTGCTACAATATCTGTGGCGTTAGCTGGGGTCATGACCCTCTTTAAGGCAGGTAGACTGGTACCTTTACTGAAGGGATTCTTTACTGGTGTATGGGGTTTAGTCAAAGGTCTTTTGGCATTTCTTGCTAGACGACCTCTCGTTGCCGGACTTTTATTAGCTGCTGGTTGGGGTGCTTACATGATATTTGGTAATGATGATGAAGGTGAAGCAGATGCTGTTGACAACATTGAGGATAATCAAAAGGAAAGACCAACTCTCGAAAATAGTAGTGAGAAGGAAGTACTTAGTGCCATGGATGAGCGTATTATTGCTCTCCAAAATCAGATTGAGAGTATGACATGGTGGGAAAAACTTACTACAAATCAAGATGATCGATTAAGACAAGAAATAGTAGAGATTAAAAATGAGAGACAAACGGACACATCCGAGGATGTTACACCTAAAGTTGATGAGAAAAAAGATGAAAAATTACCTGAGAAGAAACAAGGTGGATCAGTCGTTATACCATCCAATCCTTTCATACCAAAAATGGACAATGGTGGGTGGATTACTGGTCCTCAGTCTGGCTACCCCGTCAGCCTCGATGGCGGTGGTTCCACCTCTTTTATTGGACATGGAACAGAGTGGGTCGGATTTCCTAAAGCATCAAGGGGGGGAGCATTTGTGGTGCCCTTCGATACTCCCTCCACCCGAACTAATCCTAGCTTAACTAAAAAGAGACTTGGTGAAGCACAGAGAGGTGGGTTCACTATGCCTTCCTTTGATATGGGAGGATTCTATCCTCAAATGCAGGTAGGTGGTCTACTAGACTTCATTGCATCTGGTGAGGGTGGTTATAACTCTATGAACCAAGGAACCAAAGGTAATAGTATTGTTGGTTCTACTCATGATTCTGCTTCCATCGTTAAAAAGAAACTAACTGACATGTCAGTTGGTGAGATCATGGAACGTCAGGCATATCTGATGAACAAATCCAATCCTCAGGAAAGTGATTACGGTCTCTTTGCTGTGGGTCGTTATCAAGTCATACCTGGCACTATGTCAAGTATTGTCAAGACTATGGGCATTGATCGAAATGCTAAGTTTGATAAGCAGATGCAGGATAAGATTGGACTTGGATTGATTAAGCATAAGAGACCTTATGCTTGGAAGTATATCAATAAAGAACATAATGATAGAACTGGTGCAATGAAGGCACTTGCCGCTGAGTGGGCGTCACTTCCTGATCCTGCTACTGGAAGGTCTATGTATGGTGGTGGTAACGCTTCCTCCCATAGTGTCGAAGAAGTTGCTGCTGCACTAGATGCTGCTAGGGGTGGTGCTCCATTGGTGAGTGATGATGTGGTTGAGAAAATCCAACCTGCTAAGGCATGGTGGGATCCTTTAGGAGTCTTTAGTGGTAAAAAGAAGGAATTAACTACTGGTAATACTATAGGTGAATCTGCTTTAAATGAATTTGATAAGTACAAGTGGGGTACTGGTGAAGAGAGCGTTAGTGTACAACCAATGCAGCTACCAGCAATAGATACAACACCACCAGTGGTTGATGAAGATATACCAGAACCTATCTTTATACCTAATGAATATGAACCACCTGCTCATCCATATATTACAGCAAGATTTGGAATGATGGCAGATGTTAATACTTGTCCTGATAGACTCTTCTAATGACAGAAACTGTTAACAATAGTAAATCATATAAACTGATTGACTTATACGTTCAGAGATCGGATGATTCTAAGGAGGATATTCGTGATCTTTGTGCTGAATTTGTATGGTATGAGTCTATTGACTCACCATTTGTACGTTTAGATATTACAATTCTTGACACTGTGAACTATGCTGAGTCATTATTGGGTGATGAGATGCTTCATATTGGTTTTAATACCTTTGCTTCTAAGATGGGTGGTAAAGAACCTGTCACCATCCACTATGATATGCAGATCTATAAGATCAGTAATGTTATTAAGGATGAACGTGCTAAGGTATGTACTATCAATTGTATTTCACCACAAGCATATCTTAATGAAGCGAACAGAGCATTTGGATCCTTTGGTCCTTTGACTGGTAAGCATGATATTGTCAAAGAGATGTGTAAGAAGTATCTCAAATGTGAGAATAAGATTAAACACGTTAATGCAATAGAAGAATGTACATCGATGAATATGATTTCTCCTAACTGGAGACCAATTGATGTTATATCATATATCTCAGATAAGGTTGTTAGAAAGAAGCAGGGTAAAGGTAGTAAAGTTAATAAGAGGAAGGGTAAAGGTAATATTCAGTCTGGGTTCTTATTCTATGAGACTAGTCAAGGATTTAATTGGAGATCTATTGATGATATGTGTGAGCAAGATCCATTAGCAACTTTTAATTATACTCAGAAGAATATATCTACACCCGATGCACATACACAATGGGCTAATATTGAGGAACTGGGATTTCCTGACAGGACTAACCATCTAGAGAAGATGAGGACAGGTTTATATAAGACTGTTACTTATGGTATTGTTATGGATGCGTTGACAGAGAGTCAATCTATTAACCCAGCTTTAAGTAGTAGTGGTGTGTTTGATAGGTTCCAAGAGTTAGGTAATAAGTTTACTGCTACGTTACAGGGACAGTTTGGTTCCAAGTCCTTGTCTAAAGAACAGTTCTCTAAGTTTTTATCTGATAGTAAATCTGCTGCTAGTAGTACTTTCTTTAATTCTGGTGGTGATAGTAAATTTGATTGGTCAAAGTATGCTGCTAACCTTAATTTTGGTGCATCTCAGAGTCAAGCAGCTCTAGCAGAGAAGAAGAGTAAACCTGCAGGAACTGTATCAGGTCCTAGGATTATGCATATTGGAGAGATAACTGATCTTGCATCTACTTTGGAGAAAGGGTTTGCTTTTGATGAAAAGATTATTGATAAATTTAGTAAGGATTATCCCACTCGTACAAAGTTTAGAATCCTTCCTAAGTATAAGAACCAGAGTGCTAATGCACCTAATGGTGGTGCAGATGATGCTTCTGAGAACATAGTACTGGCTGGTGCATATGCTGCTGCTAGGTTTGCATTACTTAAGACACATGTAATGAACATTACTATACCAGGTAACACAGCAGTGTATGCTGGTGCTGTTGTTAAGACTAGGATACCTGAGTCAGAGCAAAATCGTAGTGGTAGACTAGAGTTGGACAAAAAATTCTCTGGTAAATATTTGGTCTCAGGACTCAAGCACACTTATAACAAGACTGGTATTACTACTGAATTGTATCTATGTCGTGATTCCCTACCCATAAACACTTGACAATAGGTCAAAGAATAAATATAATTGTCGAATAAAGCGAGAGAACAATGAGTGAATTCGGAGAAAATCCACAAGCTAAACGAAGTCACGATCTAGATCATGAAGTTTACATTGATCCAAAGGATCATAAGGAGCATACTAATCATGGTATGCATGAGTATTCTGAAGATGATCTCAAGAACGTAAGAGCTAACTACGAAGAGTATCATAAGGGAGATGAACCTGAAACTGGTATTAATGATTATCATATTAGACATCAGGATAAGCAGTTAGATCAATATTGTGACAACCATCCAGATGCATTTGAGTGTAGAGTATACGATGAATGATAGGTGAATACATTGATATTGATGCTGCCTACAGTTTTATAGGAGGTGGCATGATCGACCCAAATGTGGTCGATGGCGTGATTGAGTTTTGGAATGATTGTGACTATCTTAATAAAGAAGATGGTCATGTAGGTGGTCAAACTTCAGGTGGTCTAGATAAAGAACTCAAAGAGTCAAAAGACCTGACTATTCCTAGGTACATTAAAGATCCTAGAATATGCAGGTATATTGATGAGCTTGCAGATGTTACCACAGCATACTGTGATAACTATCCAGCACTAAAGAATGTCAAGTGGGATTTGATGGAGGATTTTAATATCCAATGGTATCCCAAGGGTGGTGGGTTTCATGCATTACATTGCGAAAGATCAGACGCACATCCACAATGCTGCAATCGTATGGTAGTATGGATGACATATCTCAATGATATAGAAGAAGGTGGAGAGACATACTTTAAACAACAGGAGTGTAAGGTAAAACCTAAGAAGGGATTGACTTTACTTTGGCCAGCAGACTGGACTCATTTTCATAAGGGAATACCAGCACCTAATGAAGAAAAAATGATTATTACAGGATGGTATGATCACGTCATTTGACAATTTAATATTAGGTCATTATAATAACAAACAGCAGGCATATAGTAATCCTACTAAATGGCCACAGGTACATATTCTATACTCCAAGATCAAATCAAATGTCTTGGAGTTAAAGCAGTGGTATAATTATGAAGGTGAAGATAAACCATATAGACATTATCATATTACTATCAACTATATGACACATGACACTGCGTATACAAAAGCACATAACCTATTGACTGACACCCCAGGGTGTGAGATGCAGTGGGGATTCTTTGATACGTGGTGGTTTGGTAGTGTTCGGGGTGATTGTATCGTTCCTAAACCTGATGGTGATACATATGTTGTTAGCGACGTACAGTTTGATGGTGACATGTATATGTCACGTGACACTGGATACTACGTCAAGGATGATAAATTTGCCTGGGGCAAGGAGGAGGGTGAAGGTATGTTTACTTTTACTAGACTAAATAATGGCAGGAAACTAGATTACACATAATGTTAGGCAGTTCATCAAAAGCAGATTTCGCTGGAAGAGATGGTTTCGCCTGGTGGATCGGTGAAGTAGAAGACCATATGGATCCATCACAGTTGGGTCGTGTAAAGGTTCGTATTGTAGGTTGGTATACTGGTACTAAGACCGATTCAGAAGGTAAGAACCAGTACTTAACCGAATTACCTACTAAAGATTTACCGTGGGCAACCGTACTTCTACCAACTGATAGACCCCAGACCAAGAATGCTGGATCTACCACTGAGTTACAACCTGGCGCACAGGTTCTAGGTTTCTTCATGGATGGTGAAGAGGCACAACTTCCTTGTGTCTTGGGTGCATTCCGTGGTTTCCGTCACTCTGAGAATAGTAATCAGGCAGGTTCTAGTGGTAGAGAGCGTGGTGCTCCTAAAGAAATGGCAAGGACTGTCTTTGCAGATCCTACAGTTGCTGATCAGAATGCAACAGATACACCACAGCAGAAAGGACAAGATAATCAAGATTCACTAGGTGGAGCATCATTCGTTAAAGCACAAGGTCAACAAGGTGGTGGTGCTACTGGTGGAGAAGAAGCATCTAAGGGTGCAATCTCTAAGGGTGAAGCAGAAACACCATTTAATGTGTACACCAACCCCATAGGTCCACCATCTATGGAAGGTGGTATTGCTGATGGTACTACAGGACCTGCTAATGCAGGATTCACCAAGGATCTTAAGCGTATGCTTACTGAGATTGGTGTTGAGGTTGGTGGGTTAGCACGTAATGCATCTAGTGGTGACTTTCTGTCCACTATTAGTGGTAGAGTTATAGAAGGTAAGAACATACTCAACCAATTATCTAACGTTACTAACTACCTGACTAATGCCATTAGTGGTATGCTTGCACCTCTCAAGGAGATGGCAGCAAGAGTCATTCAGATGTTGATTGATAAGATTCTACAGGTTCTTTCTAACATCCTACCTGTTGTTGTTATCACCCTGATTGGTGAGATACTACAGTTAATATTTGCATTATTCTGTAAACCTACTCCAGAGTGGGTCAGTATAATGGGGAATATAATGGGGTACATATCGTCGTACCTGAACTCCCTATTCGCTAAGGTAATGGATTTCATCGCTGAGATGGAAGCTAAGATCCTTGACACTGTTGAGAGGATGATGTCTGGTATTCAGAACAGCATCTGTAAAGCAATGTCGGCAATCAATAAGGTTGCTAACTTTATAATTACAGCAATTAACACTGTTAAAGCACTTAAGGAACTTGCTAACGGTATTCAGTCTATCTTCTCTATTGACTTTACTAAGTTAGACTTTACATCAGTTCTTAAGATCCTTAAGGCAATCCTCATGCTGATAGCGGGGATGAAAGATTGCGGTAGGAAGAGTCGAAAACCGAAAGCCACAGGGTGGCTCCCGTTATTAGGAACCACCCAGTGCGAGGATATAGATGAGGCTCTCCAAGGTCCAGGTGGAGGAGACTATAGTAGTTGTCCACCATCAGGTCAGGCAAATCCTAAGGGTACTTTCTTTGATGATTTCTTTAAGAACATAAATCCGTTCTTAATGGAAACCAAGATGTATCTCAATGGTACCAAAGAGATCAATGACGCTACTCCTGGTAAGGAGAAACGAGTTATCCAAGGTCTTGGTGGTGTAAGTACTATTGAGGATAAGAGAGGTAATAAGCATACCAATAATCCTAACAATGAAACTGCAATTATTGGTCGTGACCAAGTAACAAACGTTAAGAATAATAAGGTTGTAACTGTTGAGGGTGACTACTACCTCAAGGTTATGGGTGACTATCATATTGAGGTCTCTGGATCTATCAACCAGCATGAGTCTAATGGTCCAGGTGCCAAGGCAACAGATGCTAATGGTGGATTTTCTAGTGGTCATAAGTGGGATGATCAAAAGGATCTACCAGATGCAGCAGGAGATTACCAGATCTACACATCACCAGATGTCACTCCAGAAGAGTACGACAAGATGACTGATGATGAGAAGACACAATATTTTGCATCTAAGAGTGCGTCTGATGCTGCTTCATCAGCAACAGCACCATTAAAAGAAGATACTGCTAGTCAGACTGCTAAGAAGTTTAATGAATTGGCAGCAAAGAATGCTGCTGGTGATGGTAAGAAGAATCCAACTCCTAAGTTTAATACTGAGGTTGGAGAAAGAGAAGTTAAGTCAGTAAGAACCACTGCTGGTGACCATGACATGAACTTCCAAGGTGACTGGAAGGTACAAGCAGCACGTTTTAACTTCACTGCTATTGAGGCAATCAACCTTAAAGCACAGGAGATCAACCTATCTGCTGGTGGTATTACCAATGAAGCAACAGGTGAGATCATTAATGAAGCGAACTGGATCAGTTCATTCCTTAACTGTGGTAGATTTGATATTGTTGGTATTTTTCAGATGATGCCTGTCCTCACTGGTCAGTTCAGCATTGTTAAGGGATCTATTGTGGACGTGGCAATGGACACTCCATTCCCAGGAGCAGCCCCACCTGCCCAGGTTAGGATGACTCTAGGTACATCCATGCCATCTGCTATGGCAGACATAATCGTAGGATCCACCGCAGGTGCACACATAACTTTGGTCGGAACTCCTACAGGAGGTATCGGAGAGGTTGTCACAGGAGGAGCAGGTGCTATAATAAATCAGGTAACTACTGGTGTCGTAGCCATGAGTACTGGTGTGGGTGCCGCATGGTTTGGATGTGGACTCGGACCTACCTCAGTCTTCGGACTGCCCGTTATGCTTAATTAACTATGGAAGAAACCGTCGATTATGTTGCACATGCCTTCATAAATTTTCCCAAGAGAAAAATCACTCTCAGGGATCAGGAAGGTTATGAAGCAGATGTACGATACAAATTTGATTCTGATGGATCTCACAGTTTCGCAGAGACTGTGGATATTCTGAAAGAATTCCTCGATAATGAGGATGAACTTACCTTTATATACTAATGACACTAGCCAATTTGATTGAGGTCTCTGTAGAAGAGATTAAGACAAATCTTGACTTCCTCTTGACATTATTGGAAAGAGGTCATACAATCAAGATAATTCAGGAAGGTAAACAGAGTATCATCATGTCTCCTCTACCAGAGTTCGTCAATAAGTACGAACAAGAGGAATTGCCTGATATACCTATGCCTGCCGATTGGAAACCTGACCCAGTTGGAGTACAAACTTATGTCACAGAAACCCTCGGAGAGATGCAGAAAGAACTTGACGATGGACATCAAGATGCACTTTAGTGAACATGATCACTGTTGGCATTGGACACTCGTTGGGTACGAAAACGCAATACATAGTAGTAAATCTATGGACATCTCATCAGCAATGAAGGGGATCCAAGAGACAATTGCTAGATTTATGGATGATGAAGCTAAGAATTACCGCTGAGTACTGCATCCTAGACTATATGGATGGTCATGAAGGAATAGTACTTCTCCATATGATTAATTGTATACCATTTACATTCGATGATGAGGGTTTCGACACGACTGACGAAGAGATTATAACTAAAGCAGTCAATAATCCGAAACTCACTATAGAAGACCTATATCGATGGTCTTCCTATCTCATAGAAGAGGAATGCCACCCTATAATGTTCGAAATGGGTGAGTCGATTGAGAATTATCAAGACGTTCCAAACTAAATAGTACATGCAAATACGATTATGGTACAACAAGGATATGCGCCAATGGCGGTGGTCTTTGATGGACCACCAGTTACATCAGGAAACTGGACAACAACCTGATCTACGTGATGCAATGGGTGATATTGCAAATACAGTGGAGTATTTAACAGAACGGTATGACGACACGGAGATGGCACATGAAATGGAGAGAGGACTACAAGAGTATGAAAGTACTCAGTGCGTATCAGACTGATCTCCTAGAAAATGGACCAAAGAGTCTAGCCCAATCATGGGTGCTACAGGCAATGTATGTTGACTGGAAGCGAAAAACTGGTAATATGGAACCTGAACCACCGAATTGCCAATCAAGTTATTCGGTACTAAACAAACGTATTGAGGAAGGTCTTTATGACGATGCAAACGACCCATACGGGGGACATTGAGGTGGCAGGAAACGATACTGAAATGTATCTGAAGAATTATTTGGAATCTCCTGGCAATCTTGTCGATAAGCGAGAAAGAATGAATCGCTTGAGTGAAATTGTAGGAGATTATCTTACTGATGAATCAGTTGATGCACGTAATACATACGAAGAAATTCTCCAAGAAGTGAACTTTTGGATCAACTACCATTCACAGCATATGACTAAAGCGAAAAAGCTACGTAGTCTCCTGATGGGAGAGAGTGATTTGACGTTATAAATAACTTGGAATACCGTAGATAGTGAATAGTGGGAACCAAGAGAATATCACAACTTGAGACTATTGCTGATGCATTGGTGACTGGAGAAGCAGTCCTTCCCATTGTTATCTCGGATCCACTGATCCCCAATAGAAAATCAAAAGTTAATCAACTGTTTAGGTCAGTTTCCGCAGGATCACAGAGTGCTCCAGGACTGGCTTTTGACTTAAACAGGAATACTGGAGTATACCAGTCTGCTTCCGATGAAATCGGTCTGACTTTTGGTAGTGCATCGATCTATAATAGTCGTAATTTAAACAACGACGGGTCATCGACCTTACAGATACGTGCAATTGATACAGCATCCGCTAACTCTAGTGTGGAGATAGTTCCACAGGGTAGTGGATATTTTACTGTTAATGGTACTACAGAGTTAACTGATACTAATTTTTACATTTCTGGTGACCAGAACCCTGCTAAAAAGGTAGTATTTAACGTTGATACAGTTTCTACTGCTGGTGGTACTCGTAGATTTGATATGCCTAGTGTAGGTTCTAATACATCTACGACTATAGTTGCAACAGACACGTTCCAGACTCTAACTAATAAGTCTATTATCATTAAAGATAATGACCTACAGATTACTGGTTCTACTGACGTAGCTAAAATAGCAAAGTTTGAGACTGATGCATGGTCAGCACCAGGTCAACACATCTATCGTTTACCTGACTATGGTACTACGATTACTCAGTCAACATTACTTGATGACTTGACTGAACAAGACTTATATAATAAGAATCACGTTAACCCTACATTCTCAAATACTCCCACAAATGATCCAAATAACCCTACTAAGTATGTAATATTTGATCAATCATTATTGACATCAAATAGAACTGTACAATGGCCAGATTTAAACGTTAAGGTTGTTGGTGAAGCGTCTACACAGACACTAACTAACAAGATCTATAAGGGTGCTATCTTCGAGGATAGTGCAGATGCAACTAAGAAGATTACATTTAACTTAGTTAACCTTAATGCTAACACAAACCTACAATGGACCTTCCCAGAAGGTACTGTTGCAGAACCACTAAATAATGGAACAGATACTAACGTCGTAGTTGCAGAGCGAGCATCGCAGACTCTTGCATTTAAAACTATGGAGTATATGAAGATCAATAACCCTGATGAGGTTAACGGTCTCCTCTCTATTGATGCTTCTAACATAACTGAGCCAGTCTCAATTAAGTTCCCAGGAGCAGACGCTACGCTATTATCTACTAACAACATCGAAGCGGTGGGTGTTAGTTTCGGTGGTGCTATCAGTGCACCGAGTCTCGGAGGAAGACTCCGATTACAATCATTCTTCCAAGCAGGTTGGTAATTAAACAATGACAGCAGCAGGACGCTTAGCCGCAGCAAAACCAGTGGCTACTACGAACACAAAAATTTACGGTACTGACATTAACAACACTGGCGCAGTAGTTTTTTCTGCTACTAATCAGTCTGGTTCTGGTGTTAGTTATCGTGCAGCAGTTCGAGACTATAATCAGATAATTACGTTGGACGGAGATGAGTCAACGAGTACTGATGACGCTAAGAAATATGAGTTTATTAAGGGTAATGCCTTTGCAAACTACAAGTTAACTATTACTCCTGGTATTCAGTTTAATGAAGCAACTCCAGGTGCTGATATTGCTACCACTGATGGTAGTATTGCTAAGTTATTAGATGTTTATAAGTCTACTGACACAATTAATCGTTATATAAAGGTTGCCAAAATCCTGCAAACTGAAGGCGACAGTGAGCAAGTAACAGGTTCATTTACTGTTGGTGAAACTCTTACTGGTGGTTTTTCTGGAATAACTGGTACACTTAGTGCTTTCGAAGCAACTACTGCTGCCCTCTATATGGAAGTAGCAGACGTTGCAAGTGGTGCTACTGCTGTTAACGTATCAAGAAACACAGGTCTTGCTGATGGTGCAAGGTTGATGATTGCAGTTGACTCTGATAGTGCAAGTGAGATTATTGAGATCGATGCTACTGGTATTAACGTTGCTAATAATGTACTGACTGTTACTCGTGGAGTATATGGTACAACTGCTCAAGCTATCCCTGCTGGATCATTTGCTAAAGCATACATTGACTCTGCAACTACAAGTACAATTGACGAGTCTGGAACGTTTGCTTCTGGTGATACTACACTAACTATTGCAGATGCTACTGGATTCTTATCAGGTGCATATATTCTTATTGGTAACGAGATTCTTGAGGTTTCTGAGGTTGCTGGTAATGATTTAACTGTTGTACGTGGACGGTATGGTACATCTGCTGTTAACCATAACGATGGTTCTGCTATTACTCAATTAACAGATGCTGGTGACTATTATCTGAACTTCTTTACTGAAGGTGAAACTCTTACTGGTGGCACTAGTGCCGCTACTGTGGCGTTAAACTTCTCACAGGGTTCATCTGATATTATTAATGTTGATAAATTCATCTATGCAGAGGGATCTGCAGGTGGTGTGTATGGATTACCATTAGCACCTGAGATGGCAGTGGATCGTACTATTAGATATCACCAAACAGATGCTAGTAACACTGGTCATACGTTTAGGTTATCAGAAGATATAGATGGTACACAGTCACTAACTGGTACAGAGTATACAACAGGTGTAACGAAAGTTGGTACTGCTGGTCAAGCGGGATGTTATCTAGAGATTTTAATCACTAGTGCCACTCCACTGTCATTAAACACTTATGCTGAACCTGCTGTAGCTAACACTGCTGATGCTAATGCTGGATATGGTTGGGCTATTACTACAACACTAGAACCATTCTATACAGACATATACGTATATGCTGTAAGAGGTAAAGTATTTACTGCTGCATCACAGTTTACGATTGGTCCTACAACATATACTATTGAGGCTGGAGGTGTTACACCTGGTTTCTATGGATATGTTCATGATTGGGATGCTGATAGAAACGTTCTGAAGGTATCACTAGATGAAGGATCTCCTAATGTTGCTGTAGGTGACAATCTATATGACAGTGTAACTACTGTTGATGGAGCACGTCGCTGGACAACAGTTGTATCAGGCAAAGGACAGACACTAGATAGTGTTGGTGCTGCTGATGCTTCTAGAACAGCAGGAACATATAATGGAATTTTACCTACGGGTGGTTCAGGGTCAGGTCTTAAGGTTAATGTTGTTGTTGCTGCATCTACTGGTGCTGCCACGGTCACATTAGTCAACGGTGGTAAGGATTATGTTGCTGCTGAAACACTGACCGTCACTGACGCTCAACTCGGAGGTGGTGGTGCTGCAAACTTAACGTTTAATGTAGCAACTATTGGTACTGGTGACGCTGCTGGTGCTACTGCAAACACTTATTGTAATGCTGAAGATTGGTTTGCTTACGATAAAGCGATTGCAGCAAATGTTACAGATAGAACTACTGGAGTAGTAGTTGGACCTGGACAGAATATACTTGTATACTCAAGTGCAGCAGACATTAGTTATGCTGTTACTGGATTTGAGAGTAATGCTGATGATTATGTTGTGCTTTCTGTATCCAAGAATGCCGCTGGTGGAAGCACCCCTTAAGGTGTGAAATAAATAGTACAATAGGACAGAGATCAATTAAATGGCACTTACTCGTCTTAAAAATATCATCACGTCGAGGACTGGACGTATTATATACGTCAATCCCGACGACTTTGATGCATCGGATGCTTATGATAACCGAGGTAACTCTGCATTGCGTCCGTTTAAGACGTTGCAACGTGCATTTCTAGAGGTAGCTAGATTTTCATATAGAGTCGGACTTAGTAATGATGAATTTGACGCATTCTCAATCTACCTATACCCATCAGATTATGTCATAGACAATAGACCTGGTGTTGCAAACTATAATGACATACAACCGTTTGACGCTAACTCTAATTTTGATTTAACTTCTTCGAGTAATGCTCTTTATAAATTTAATGCTACCACTGGTGGTATTATTGTCCCTAGGGGTTGTTCTGTTGTTGGTTCGGACTTACGTAGAACCAAAGTCGTTCCGAAATATGTCCCTTATCCCACAGTACAGGGTAGTCTCGGTATTACTGCTACTAATGAACCTTCTCCTGCTGGTATTTTTAAACTCACAGGTGGTTGCTACTTCTGGCAACAGTCGTTCTTTGACGGAGATACCAACGGAGTTTACTACAGGGCTGATGACATAAGCACTATTGCACCAAACTTCTCACACCATAAGTTAACGTGTTTTGAGTTTGCTAATATAACTGATCTTAATCTGTATTATCAGAAGATCTCTAAAGCATATGCAACTATACCTGACTCTTCAGGTGTTGTCGCACAAGACCAATTACAGGCAAGAGTCGAAGAAAACAGGATCGTTGGTCCTATCTCCGACGAATTTGCTGTATCACAAATTATCCGAAATGGACAAACCGCCACAGCATTCACAGTGGATGCGTTGGGCAATCCAAAGAACCATGGATTCTCCGTGGGTGTCGCTGTTAATATATCTGGGGTTACTGGTCCTACTGAGCAGGATCAACTCCTCTATAATGGTTCATTCTTGGTAACGTCTGCACAGGGTAACCAGTTTACCTATCAGATGTCAACTGAACCATCTGGTAATGCTATCGGTTCCAACATTCTTGTTAAGGTCGAAATCGATACGGTTGACTCAGCATCACCATATGTCTTTAACTGTTCACTAAGATCAGTTTGGGGTATCAATGGTATGCATGCTGATGGTGATGAAGCGACTGGATTTAAGTCTATGGTTGTTGCCCAGTTTACGGGTATATCACTCCAAAAAGATGACAGAGCGTTCGTACTATACAACCAAAGTACTGGAGCATATGAAGCACAACCTGCGGGATCTGGTGCTCACATTAATGGACTATCCGAGTATAGAAAGGGTTGGAGGCATCGTCACATTAAAGCATCGAATGATGCATTTATCCAAGTCGTCTCGGTGTTCGCTGTTGGTTTCGGTGATCACTTCTTCTCCGATAGCGGCGGTGACTTGTCTATCACCAACTCAAACTCAAACTTTGGTAACACTTCTCTCCGAAGTAAAGGATTTAAGAAAGCAGCATTCACAAAAGATAAAGCAGGTGAATTAACACACGTTATACCACCAAAATCTTTAAGTGATGTTACTGAGATATCAATCAACTGGGTTACTATTGATATCAATGCAACTAGAGCAGAAGCAGACGCATCTAGATTGTATCTCTATGGATATACTAGCCAATTAGGTAGACCACCTTCGAAGATTCAGGGTTATACTGTTGGTGCTAGAAGAGATGATGTCAATACACCAGATAAAATCTATGTTGCCCTGGTTGCCTCAGGTGCCTCAGAACCAACGACCCATTATGCAGACATTAACCCTGCAGGTCCTACAGTTACTGGTACTAGAGCAGGTGATGATGAGAACCCAATCAAGTATGATACTAATAGAAACCAGTGGTATGTACAGGTAGATAGTTCTGCTAACACAATTTATACTACACTACAGGCAAATAACCTGTATCAGAACTTAGGATTCACACCTACTACATTTATTCGCAGGGTGCCTGATGCAAGAGACCTTAATGACAGAACTTACAGATTTAGGTATACTCTCAATAAAGACGCATTCCCAATTCCAAGACCACCTATTACTGGTTTTGTTCTGCAGCCTCGTTCTTCGGAGACCAATAGCCCTGCATACAGTAAGACCTACTATATCTACGATGTTGAGACATACCAAGAGTTTGAGCGTGGTGTCAAAGACGGTATATACTACCTCACACTACTTTCTGCCTCAGTCTCACCAGCGACATCGAACTTCGATGATTTCGCCTTCTCACAGGCAACAATAGATATATATCCTGCATTTGACAGAGACAACCCAGTTGCTGACCCTGCTGCTGCTGTATCTATTGCAGATAATGAAGTATTGGGTGTGGTTAAGACCACTGATGGTGCTACACCAACACCTAATGAGAATAAGCAACTTTCTATCACTAAGGAGACAACACAGTTCTTACTCTTAGAGACAGAGAATAACTTAGGGTATAACACTACTTCCAACTCACTGAATGGAATATTAGTTACTGCTAGGTTAGGTGATGAGGAAGAAAGAAAGATTGCACTGAAACTTAATACAGACCAGTCTGTTGCTCCACTACAGATAGAACTTCGAAGATATTCTATTCTGAGAGCATCAGGTCACACGTTTGAGTATCTTGGATTTGGTCCAGGTAACTACTCAACTGCATTCCCATCTACACAGGTTGAGGTGTTATCACCACAACAGGTGAGACTATCTCAGTCATTAAAAGAGGGTGCAGGTGTTGCATACTACTCTGGTGTTAACAGTGATGGTGAACTGTTCGTTGGTAACCAGGTTATTAACCCAGTTACAGGTCAGATCACTAATGAAGATATTGCTCAACTTAACGTGTTGGGTGAAGAGGACACCACTATTGAGACCTTCTCTGAGTTGGTTCTTACAGATAAACTAACCGTAATTGGTGGTGCATCTAACCAGTTGGAGTCTGTATTCTCTGGTCCTGTTACTTTCCAGAAGAAAGTTACATCCCAGAATGAGATACAGTCCCTTAAGTACACATACTCCAACGATGATGGTACTGTTCTGAAGCAGACATTCCTCGCTGAGGAATTAAATGGTCTACCTGACCTTGCTGGAGGACTAGCATTTAATAATGGTGATATTTGTTATAACATTGATTGGACCCCTGGCAATGCTATGGGATGGATATATGATACTGGCACATGGTATAAGTTTGGTATAAGTGATAGCACACCTATAGTTTCTAACAGATACTCTGGTGTTACACATTATGGTATCGGCATGGCACCTGATGCTTCTAATCGTATGAAGATTAGTGGCAACACATATCTTGATGGTGACTTAGATGTTACTGGAAAGTATGGTTGTGCAGATAAATATACTTTAGCAACGGGTATTGCCAGTGGCAATAACGGTGTCACATACAATGGTAATGGTGCAACCCAGACGTTTAATATTTCGCCTGGACACACTGCTTACTCACTTTTAGTATTCCTAAATGGTGTCGCTCAAGTCCCTGGTGTGGATTATACAGTCACAGGTAATGCTGTTGACTTTAGTATATCCTCTCCACCTGGAACTGGTGATACAATTCAGATCCGTGAACTTGTTATTTAATTTCACGAGCGGTTAAAAAATGTCAACAAAGATTATAGGTAATCAGATTGATGCTGCGACTAGAGCAATTGTAACTGCTCTTTCAGTCACAGAACAACTCAATCTGCCAGAACTTAATCAGACAGCAGTTAATGGTCTTGGCACACCTGCATTTGGTACCTTAATCTTTAACTCTACTGAAGATGAAGCACAGATCTGGCGACAAGATGTATCTGGTGCACCAGGTTGGGCATCTGTAGGTGGAGGTGGACCTTCTATTGGTGAGAATAGTATAGTACGTACTAATGGTACTACTATATCAGAGAACTTGACTATAGGTCCTGTAGCGAATGGTGGTCCTGAGTTTACAAACGGTTTCTCTGCTGCCCCTATAACTATTGCCAATGGTTACACAGTCACGATTGAGAGTGGATCATCATGGACATTGATAGGTCCAGACGAAGATTTATCTTCTACTCGTTACTTTAACAAAGTTGGTATCAATGATCAATTAAGATTAGTACCAGGTGCACATTTAGAATTCGGTCAAACAAAAGAAAGATTAATTGCTTTCTCTAAGAGTGGTACTGTTAATTTAGATCATAGTCAAGCAAACGTATTTGTTACACAGAACCCTACAGGATATAATGGTAACTTTACTATAAACTTTCAGAATGTACCTACCTCAGGTGGTTTTGTTTATGCTGCTACAGTACTGGTTAGACAGGTAAATGGTACTGGTTATGCTGCTAACATACAAGTCAATGGATCTTCCCCTCAGTTCTCATATTGGAATAATTCTAGTAGGGAGGTTGGTACAAACTGGGATGTATACCAACTCCAGTTCTTCCTAGATGGGGGATGGATCGTGTTTGGTATGGAAACCAAGTACGAATAAGGAGTTTTATTATGCCAATTGGAGTTAACAAATCAGTAATGCAGGGAATGTCAGGTGGAGGCGGTGGTGGTTCATCACTGATCCAATCTGCTTCAGGTGGTAGTCAATGGACGGGTACTAATAGTAGAAAGGGTGGATTAAATGTTAGATTCCATAGATTTCAGTCTGGTGGTACTAATGGGTTCCAAGTAAACGATATATCTGGTACTGGTGAAGCACTCTTGTATGTTTGGATGTGGGGTGCTGCTGGTGGTAGAGGAGGACAAGGTGGTAATAGTGGTGGATCTGGAGGTGCATCATACTCTGAGATTATGACAACTGCTGGTCAATACTGGGTCGCTGCTGTAGGCAGAGGCGGTGGTGGAGGATCAGGATGTCATGGTTGTTGGGGTGCTGGAAGTGCTGGAAATAATTCTACATCTTATGGTAATGGAGCAATGGGAATGTACCCTGCCTGTGGAGGTTGCTCTGCTGGTGGAGGTGGTGGAGGTGCTGCTTCTATCCTATACATAGCAAACACTAACCGAGGAAATATTCGTCAAGTCGCTGGAGGCGGCGGTGGTGGAGGCGGTCGAGAAGGTTGTGGTGGTGCTGGACATGGTGGTGCTGGTGGACAAAACGGTGCTGGTGGATCATGTGGTGCAGGTGGCGGTAGTTGCTGTGCACAGTCGTCAACAAATGCTCCTGGTTGTGGAAGACCAGGTGGTGACCGCTCTGGTGGCGGTGGAGGAGGCGGCGGTTGGTACGCTGGAAACTGTGGTGGTGCACCAGGATGTGACTGTCATGGAGCAGGTGGAGCAGGAGGTGGATCCTCTTGGATTGGATATGATTTCGAAGCTAATGGTGCCATATGGAATGGTAACCATGGAACTGTTGGAAACAGTGGTGAAGGAATAAGAAATGGTGCTGGTCAGAACAATGGTGGCACTGGCAACATAACAATTGCATACGAGATAGAAGTATAATGGCATTTCGAGACGTTAAAAACATAGAACATATAGTAAAGCGGCATATTAATGTCACGTTTATTATGGATGAGAAGCGTGTCGAAATTTCTAGAGATATGGTACACTTTAATGATGTAATATTTGGTTACTATTTCTTAGAGGATGGAGTATATGATAGAGTATTTGCATCTGACTTTAGCTATGGTATAATTGTTAGAGCAGAGAATGCTGACATACTATTCACTAAAGAGACTAAAGGACCAGAGATGTCTGATCAGAAATGCATAGAGGAGTTTTTAGTACATGTACCTCGTTCATGTATGGGAACTACACCACTCTGTACCGTTTGGGCAATTGAGAACGGTGAGCGTGTAGAAAAAAGTTTTGGGTTACAACTGTCTACAGATGGTGACAACCCACTAGGTGATGGGACTAAGTTTGCAAGGGAAGCACCCAATGTCATGACTTATGAACCCATGGATCACTCATTAGCATCTGCGTCTGCTAATAGTAAAGGTGATTACTTTCCAACCGATGAAGAGTGGGCAGCACATCAACAGTGGATGCCTGCAACTCCATTAGACAGACCTGTCGATCCTAATACTGGTAAAGATTTGGGTGACGCTGGTGAGTTGGGTGAATAAATAAATAAGAAGGGGAAGCAACTAACAAATGACTAGATTAACAGTATCACAAGTAAAGGACCTTGGAGGACAAGGTGGAATGTCGTTCTCTGGTGGAGCGATTACTGCCAACGGTTCCCTGACTGTACAGCATATCGTTATTAACGGAAATATGACTGGATCCTCAGGATATATTATTCCATCACAGTCTGGACAATCAGGCAAGTTTCTATATACTAATGGTTCTACTATCTCATGGTCAGAAGTTTCCGCTGGTGCTGGTATACCTAATGGTATAGCAGTATATAATGGTAATAGTACATGGAATAAACCATCATGGTGTAACCGTATATGGGTTAAATGTACTGGTGGTGGAGGAGGAGGTTCAGGATATGGTGAATCTGGTGCTGCTGGAGGACATACTGAATCATTTGTTGACGTTGCTAACATCAACTCAATTTCCGTCTCAGTAGGCGGTGGTGGCGGGGGAACTAATTACTCAGGTCGTGCTGGTAATGGTGGAACCTCATCATTTGGTAACTACTGTTCATCAGGTGGTGGTCAAGGTGCCAATAGAAACCAACAGCACGATGGTGCTTTAGGTGGTAACCCTAACCAAGGATCTGTTAAAGTATATGGTGGATCATCTCAAGGACATAGAAACCCTCCAGGTCTAGGACATGGTGGTGACAGTTTCTGGGGTGGTTCTTCACCATGCTCTCATAGACAGCAACAGTGGGCACAAAGATATCGTGGTCATGCAGCATGGGGTGCAGGAGCATCATCATGTAGAAATCGTGAACGTGGTGGTGATGGTCGTCAAGGCATCATCGTCGTATATGAGTTCATGTGATTCTTATAAATAACAAAGAAGGAGACAGAGTAATCAATGAGTACCCTAAAAGTTAGTTCTATACGTGACCTGTCAGGTTCTGGTGGATTAGATTTATCCTCAGGATCTATTACCGTGAACGGGACTCTGACCGTTAGTAATATTAGTATTAACGGAACGATTTCTGGATCATCGGCACAGGTTATACCCTCAGTCAGTGGACAATCAGGTAAATATCTGAGCACTGACGGTAATAGCATGTCTTGGGCAACCATCCAAGCAGGTGGTGGACCTAAGTCTATTTCAGTATATAATGGTGGTTCTACTTGGAACAAACCCTCAGGAGTTAAGAGGATTTGGGTTAAGTGTACTGCTGGAGGCGGTGGTGGATCAGGTTATGGAGAATCTGGTGCTGCTGGTGCCCACACCGAAAGTATTGTTAATGTAGAAAACATTAACTCCATCTCTGTCTCCGTTGGTGGCGGTGGTGGTGGTACTAACTACTCCAACCGAGGAGGTAATGGTGGTACTTCATCCTTTGGTAACTATTGTTCATCTGGTGGTGGACAGGGTGCTAACAGGAACCAACAACATGAAGGTGCTTTGGGTGGTAACCCCAACCAAGGATCTGTCAGAGTATATGGTGGTTCTTCACAGGGACACCGCAACCCACCAGGATTAGGTCATGGTGGTACTTCCTTCTGGGGTGGTTCTTCACCAACATCTCATAGACAGCAACAATGGGCACAAAGATACCGTGGTCATGCTGGTTGGGGTGCAGGTGCTTCATCCTGTAGGAACAGAGAGCGTGGCGGCGATGGTCGTCAGGGAATTGTAGTAGTTTACGAATTCGACTAAAATGAAAAAAGCACTAGTCCGTTGTGACGGTTTCATCACAGATTTAGTAGAACCAGGTGAAGAGTTCGAAGTCTACACTGGTCCTGGATCAAGTCTAAAATGGATTGACATCCCCGATGATGCCAACGATGAGTGGAAACTAGAATTAGGTGAATGGATACCTGATTTTGAGTTCCATAATCCTGCTACTGTAAGAGAGGTTGCTTATGGTGATCCTGGATTGCAATTAAGTATGCTATACTCAGATATAAAGGACGGAAAATTTGGTGATGCAGCAAAAAATGGTAAATTCTTTAAGCATATTGCAAATGTTAAAGCGACATGTGATCCTGTCGAGTACGAAGAGGTAGTAGAAGAAGATGAGAAGGGTGATCAAGTCACTGTTAAGAAGCAAGTACTTCCAGATGCACCATTCCCTCATGATGAAGCAATGCCTGCATGGTTGACTCCTACTGAGTTGGATGACGATACTCAAAGAGAATTTAAAATAGGTGTATACGACCCTGATTACAACAAGACTGACGCAAATTAATTAAATTATTTTTTCATTATGAAAATTCAGAATGTATTGATTGTAGGTGGTGGAACCTCTGGTTGGTTTACTGCTGCCTCTCTCCTTAAATTATGTCCTCATATTAATGTTTCTTTGATTGAGAGTGAAGATTATCCCGTCATAGGTGTTGGGGAGTCTACTCTTGGACAAATTAATGACTTTTTCCATCTCCTAGGACTCAATGATGATGAGTGGATGAGGGAAACAGGGTCAACCTATAAGGTAAATATTAGGTTTAACGATTTTTATAAAGAAGGAGAGACTTGGGACTACCCATTTGGTACATCTCACGAGAGAATGTATGAGATGCAACATGGGTGGATGTCATGGTTTGCTCTGAATTATCACAAACCAGAGAAGTTCCACCGAGGTACGTTTGCTACTACCTTTAATAGTGTGGGACATTTTGCTAAGTACAATAAATTAACTTGGCAGGACAGGGTATGGAACCCACAATCTGATAGTGCATACCATATGGATGCTATTAGAATGGGTCAATGGTTTAAGAAGAATAGATGTAAGAGTATAGTTGAGAAGGGTAACTATCATATAGGTACAGTTGTAGGTACAACCAAGGATGAACATGGTTTCATTAAAAGTGTTGTTACTGATGATGGTAGGCATTTCGAAGCAGATATGTTTGTAGACTGCACTGGGTTTAAGTCTCTATTATTAGAACAAGAACTAGGTGTACCATTCCATTCATTCCATGCTAATGATGGTGGTTGTCTATTGTCTGATAGAGCAATTGCTACTCACATGCCACATGCTGATGATGATGAGAGTCCTGATAGTTATAGAAAGAGAGAAGTAGTTAACACTACTAACTGTACTGCCATTGAGAATGGATGGACATGGGATGTTCCTCTATGGGATAGAGCAGGTGCAGGGTATGTACACTCTAGTGACTTTGCTACAGTAGAACAGGCAGAAGGTGAGTTATATAATTATCTTCTTAAGACAAGAGGTAAGAAGAGAGCAGATCAAGCAGAGTTTAAGACTATTCCATTCAGGAGTGGTAAGCATGAGAAATCATGGTATAAGAATGTATGTGCAGTTGGTCTATCTAATGTGTTTGTAGAACCATTAGAAGCAACTGGTCTCCTGTGTACTCATGAACAGATCCTTAGATTATGTACTGCATTATCATCACGTGGGGGTCTAATCACTAACTCAGAGAAACAGATGGTTAACCTAGTTTGTGATCTGGAGATCGAAGGGTTTAAGAACTTTGTTGCATCTCACTATGCATTCACTGCACGTGAGTCACCATACTGGAGAGCAGTGTCTGAAGATATTGATTACGACTTTACAACAGGATTTAGTGATAACCTCTTTGTTAGGTATGCTAGTGAGAAGTATGTTGCTAATGAAGTTATATATAATGGGCAGACGTTCGATGACCATAACGATGGTCCTCGTTATGTTGCTGCTGGTATGGGATTTAATCCAATATGTGAACACACATTGGAACTAAATAAGATACACAATCAAACCATGACTGACTTAACACCTGAGTCTATGGATGAGGATGAGAGAAGGATTGACGAATGGAATAAAGAGATGTATAATTATTGCATGAGTATTCCAACATCCTACGAGTTCCAGAAAAACACTATTTACAAGGAAGATTATGTCTGAAGA
>Ga0163108_10000122_pt1 | contig 55749 bp, 44 predicted proteins | sample Fk1155metaG_FD_109644 | JGI IMG/M metagenome (GOLD analysis project Ga0163108, IMG submission 109644) | Marine microbial communities from the Central Pacific Ocean - Fk160115 155m metaG | ecosystem: Environmental > Aquatic > Marine > Oceanic > Photic zone | place: The Central Pacific Ocean...
AAATCGATGCCAATGGTTGTAATCTTCATGGTGGACGCTCCTGCTCGTTGAGGTGGAAAAACTGACATCTCCACTGTGGCACTTTCGATGCCGTTTAGGGTGGGGGCGTCCATCCCATTGGTTAATTATGCTATTTTATCGAAAATACGATAAAATATCTTTTTCAAGATAATTTCCGATAATTGACATGATCGCTTTCCCACGCGCCGCACTCGCCCAAGAGTTAGTCGCCGCCCTGCAAGGCAAAGCCCTGCTGGGAGACGCCCACAACGGCCTGTTCTTGGCCGCCCCCCGCCGCACCGGCAAGTCCACCTTTTTGCAAGGTGACTTACGACCCGCGCTGGAAGCAGCCGATGTGGTCGTGGTGTATGTGGATCTGTGGGCCGATACGCGACGTGACCCGGGTGGACTGATCGCCGAAGCCATTGCTCGCGCGTTGGAACCCCAATTGGGCATTGTGGCCCGAACCGCCCGCAAGGCGGGGTTGGACAAGGTGAAGGTGGGCGGGCTAGAGGTGGACACCAGCAAGATCGGCAAGATCGATGGACTCACCCTGACCGATGCGCTGCGCCTGCTGCATGACCACGCCGGCAAGCCGATCGCGCTGATCATCGACGAAGCGCAGCACGCCCTTACCAGCGAAGCCGGCGAGGCAGCCATGACTGCCTTGAAATCAGCCCGCGACCAACTCAATCAGCCCGGCGTGGTGAACCTGATGCTGGTGATGTCAGGCTCAGACCGCGACAAATTGCTGCGCTTGGTCAACACGGCCGGTGCACCGTTTTACGGCTCACAGATTCAGCGCATGCCGCCCCTGGGGCCTGACTTCATTGCCCACATAGCAGCGTTGATCGAGGCGCAGCGGCCCGAACTCAAACCGGTGGATCAGACCCTGCTGCAACAGGCATTTGAAGTGTTCGGCTTCCGTCCGCAATTTTTCATGGCCGCATTGGGCCAGGTGCTCAGTCCCCTCGCTGCCCTGACCGGGCGCTTTGAATCGGCATTGCTGGATGCGGCTCAACAACAACAAACCCACGACGAAGCGCAGATGGAGTCGGACTACCTGGGGCTGAAGCCCACCGAGCAGGCCGTGCTGTGGCGCATGCTGACGCAAGGTTCACGATACCGCCCTTACGATGCCGAAGCACTGCGCTTTTACCGGGAAAGAACTGGCCACCCAGTAAACGCTACCCAAGTTCAGCGGGCGCTGGAGGGTTTGCGACAGCGTATGCCCGCGTTGGTATGGAAGTCGGCCCGCGGTGAATACGCGCTAGAAGACGTGGCCATGCACCGCTGGTTTGAAAAGCGCGGCGGCGCAGGAAAGTGGCCACCCACACCGCCACAGGGCGTGCTGCCCCTTGATGATGATTGAATACAGGGCAGAAGGGAACAGCCCTCTTGTCCCATCGACCAGTTGCTGATCACATGCATAAAGTTACCGGGCAGTCAGCTTCTGATCGGACGCGCTCAATGGGCATTGACAAAGAGCCATCAGCTCCGCTAGATTAGCGCGAGCTAGCTTTATGGCCTGCTGGTGTGAGCCCGCCGCACCAAAAATACTTGCGGGCCCCTGAACAAGCTGGGCCCGATCCCAGCAAAAGGCCCCTAGGCCGGATATTTCTGCTTGCGCAGATATAAATTTCGTGGGCTTTTGCTCGCGATGGCTTTTTTGCCAAAAGTCTCTTTGAGGTCGTCCTGTACCTCAGTGGAGGGCGTTCGACTGAACGATCTCCGATGTCCGGAAATTAGGCCAGCAAAGCCAAGCCCCAAAAGTTGCCCTGATTAGGGGCTATCAATGCGGCGCGCTCACGCGCGCCCCTTCAATGCTGCCCGCCTGACGCGTACCACGTTCGGGCCGGCGCAGCCACATCACGAGCGGCGTCACGCCGCCCCCCTTGATGCCCGACACCTCGGCTGGCGCCGATCGAGGTGCATCCGCGCGCGCCTACATGGCCCTTCCCCCCTTTCTCGGCCCGGCTTTTTCTATGGAGTTGCTATGACTATTCCGGCGTCCTTCGTTTTCGCTCACACCTCCGTTGCCGTGGAGGGGCCTGATGCTGCGCGACTGCTTTTGAGCATCATTCCGGCGCCACCGCATCAACCGGGCATCGGCTTAGTCGCTAAAAATACCTTGACCTGCCTGACGGCACTGCTGATCGAAGTTCCCGCTGCCGGATCTCATCTCGCGCAACATATCTCGTTGCTTGGCAAGTTGAGCGACGATTCAGGCGCCTGCATTGCTCAGCCCAATGCAATGCTCGGCCTCGCGAGCGATTACCCAGCCTGGGCGTGGTTCGTATCTGCGAGCTTTCCTTACGCGCATCGACTCCAGAGCTTGGTCGGCAAGCATTTAGTCGCGGCCCTCCTGAAAGAAGCCTCCATAGAAAAGAGCTTCGTTCAAAAACTGCGCAAGCTCATCAAACAATCACACGACGAGATCCTGACAAACCAGCAGTTCGAAGCGGAGGTCACCAAGCTTGAAGGGCAAGCACATCAAAAGCTCCTGCAGTTGCTGGCGTTGCACTCCTGCTCCACGAACAGCGCGCAACTGTCATTTAACGCAGCGGTGACCTCCTGCCTTTCCAATCGACTGAGCTCCCTACGTCAAACCGAGCGCCAGGCCGTAGATACCGGCCAAACACTCAGCCGCAGCGAGCTCACACGCACCGTCGTCCTTCTTCTCGACCAAGCACAGCAGGGTCACTCTGATGACCTGGTCACCCTCATCTGCCTATGCGTTGGCCTCGGCCTAAACCTCGGCAAGCGAATACCACTGGTTTCCGGAGAAAGCGGACAAGGCTGGATGGCCTGGATCGATCCGGTTGCAGGCTCAACATACGTGGACTTGTCATTCGCACTGGCAGGTCTTGGTAAACGTTCAAGCCCGCGGCATCAAGCGTCCACGCTGATCCTGAAGCGCCCACTGCCGCAGGGTGTTGCCACCATGCTGCGAGAGGCCCACACGCAAAACAGCCAGTTGCGCACGCTCGCCGATCTGTGCATTAACAAACCAACCAGCCGCAAAAAAATCTCGTTGCCGGGGGTTCATCACAGCGCTTCGTTGGCCGGACTGATGAACTCCGCGCGATCGATTTCATTAGCGACCACCGACAGGCGTGATATCTCTGCCTACGCGACTCTTGCCCTTGAACTGGTAAACAAATCCGATCTCCATTACGTCTGCCCACGCGAGCGCGAGATCTGGCAGGCCTGCTCCGACTTCTATGACGCCGTCGGCCTGGGGCCAGCAGTACCGCAAAGTGGTGGCAACTCCAACCTCCGCATCGGCTCCCGCCTGACACCATCGGCGGATTGGATCAAAGAAGTATTTGCAAGCGCTGGCGATGAACTGCTCGCGAAAAAGTGTGGTCGCAGGTACTCGTTGCCATCATTGATCGAGCACCACAACGCGTGCGCGCGTTACGTCGGCCTCTTGATGCAGTTTGTCGTCGGAGGCCGCGACCGCCGCCTTATCGACTTTCGTGCGAGCGTTTGGAGCAGCACCACGACCTTCGGCTTGATGGAAGACAAGCCCTTGAGTGCCACGCGAGGCACGACACCGATCCCCATCCCAGCAGCGCTCTCCGAGCAGCTCAAGCTTTGGCACGCGCACATCGCCGCGCTGGATAAGCGGCTATTGAAATTGCAAGCCCCCGGCTCTTCGGCCGCCTTTCAACTCATCCGCCAGATCAGGGAACTCCAGAACTTGCCCATGCTTTTTTTGCTGGACACGCATGGCGCCCCCGTCCCCTTGAGCTCAGATGTCCTTTTCACAGGCCCAGCCAGCCAGCTCAACCGGGACTTTGGTCGCCATTCTCTGCCGGATCTTTTGCTGGATGCGGGCATGCCATTCGAGGATATCCAAGACTGGCTCCGCCATTTCTCGCCGGGAATCTCAACGCACGAACTGAATTCCAACCGCGTCAAGTACCACAGCACCGAACGCCTTATTTCAGGCATCGACCAAGTGCTACTGGAGCTGAACATCCGACCCAGGTCCGGCCTGAGCAAGGAAATCGCTCCATGACATCTCTGTCACAACCCTGGACAACAACAAAACGAAATCCAGTCCTGATTCCGGCCTTCAGCGCTCCCGGCGGGGTCGCTCGCTTCGACAGCTTTATTCGATCGGCCGACCGGCTGGTGACCCAACTCGCGCCTTCGCATGCCCTGATCTTGTGCGCCATCCTCTACGAAGGCATGGGCTCATCCGCAGAGCTATCGAACTTCCTTCATGCCTTGGTGTCATCGCACTCCACCTGTGACGGCCACTACGTCCAATGGTCCGATGAACAGGACCGTCTGCATAGCCGGGCGCTCGATCCACGCACGCGCATCGCATTGTTCCGAGTCCCCAGTGGAACGTTGCCCAAGAAGGACCTGGACTCCTTCCATCAAGTATTGCTGAAGAACTACCCAATGGCCCAATCCCAGATGGGCAAGGACCTCTGGCATCTCATCTTCCACGACGCGCTGGCCTGGCTACATCAGCACATCCCCAATTTTTGTCTGGGGATGCTCACGGGCAGTATTCCCATCACGGCACTGCCCCGCGATGTGCTTACGCGATGGAACCTACGACAAAAGGACGTGCACTGGGAAACGCGGGATGCTGCAGATGATGATGCTCTCAGTCCCTCCCACGACGGAGCATTGGAAATACTCCTTGAGATGGAGGCGCCCATCAACCGCCGCGCTCGGTGCCTGAAGGAGATTCAAGACCTGTTTACTCTACCCAACCAGGCAACAGACATCCGGCTTTCTGATCAGCGTTGGCGAACAAGCCTGTACAGCAGGTTGGCCATGACCGCCGACTTGATTGCACGCCAAGGCACAGAAGGCGATGCGCTGGTCCTGCTGTGGGTGCACCACCTGCTTAGCGTTGGCAGCGTGCGCCTGAAGAATCCTTCCGTCGCAACAATCTCTCGCTACGTCAGCGCTACCGCGGGGCTCATCTCCGAAAACTACACTCAATGCCCGTGCTCTGCAGTTCACATGGACGATGAACAGTGGATCGCCTTCTTCGATGCACTGAAGCATGCCGTTAACAGCGACCCACAACGCCCGGCCCTTGCCTCCTTCCATCAGTTTTGCATCCAGACATTTGGCGCCCCGCCGATGGCGCAGGTACTTTTTTCGGGTGACGGAAACACCACGGTAGTGCACGCCAACACGGTCTGGTCCCAAGAAATCCACGGGGCCCTGGAACTTGCCCTCACTGCCAGCAGCGATGCACGCATCTGCGCCAGTGTGCAAGCGCTGCTGGCTCTTGCCGCTATTTTTCCCCTGCGCATCGGCGAGGCACAAGCCCTACGCCTAGAGGACTTCGTCATCACTGAAGAAGGCATCGAACTCCGATACCACCCTCGGCGAGGGCAGCATCAAGGTAAAAGCTACAGCGCGAAGCGATGGATGCGCAGCTTCGGCGAGCCGGCGTGGGTGGCGTGCGTAGCCAGCTGGATCAAGCGCAGGAAGAGTGAAGAAGAGGGCAGACATGGCAAGTCTGCTCTGCTGTTTGGAGATCCCCACAGCAGCCATCGCACCTACATGTTTGCCGCCTGCAGCCGACTGGTCAACCGCGCTCTTAAGCAAGTCTGCGGCGACAAATCAGTTTCCTTCCATACGCTGCGGCACGCATGGGTCAACCGCAACATCATCCATCAGCTGGATCAGCCTTCTTCTCGTCCAAGCCCCGTTTCCTGGTTGCAAAAAGTTGCCGCTGAGGTGGGACATGCCCAAGTTCCGACAACCCTGCAGCACTATTTCCACCGACCCGACATGGCCTTGCGCTGCTCTCTGAACAGCTATTGGCAGACGAGGCCACTTACCGCTGAAGTCGCAGCCTTCTGGACCGGACGTTCCGCTGCCGCATTGCGAAAGGCTAAACAACGCAGTGAGAACAAAGCGGAATTCTTGTGGTCTTGTCTCTTCGAGACATCCACTGGGCTGGCTGTACGCCAAGCGCCGCCCCCATCTCTGCTGGCGGCGTTGCCGCCGCCACCAATAGCGTCAATCGGCCTGATGCATGTACGCAAGATCCTCTGCGATCTTCACACTGGCATACCAGTCGAGGCTGTGGCTTCTCGCTGCAGTGTCCCTTTGGCCACCGTCTTGGAAGTGATCGATCGTGCTGTATTGATCGCCAACCAGCTTCTTGTCTTGGGAAGTGTCCGTGGTCGCCGCCTGATCCTCGAACATGCCACGCGGGTGATCAAACTTGCACGGCTACTTCAGATCTTTATGGATTGCGATATTCGGCCGACGGTCACCGATGAACCTTCCTGGCAAAAGTTGGCACCTCAAAACATTGCTCCTACGTTTGCACAGCGCAATGCCGTGCGCTCATGGATGCACTGCCGCGATGGGCAAAGCATTGCATTGCGACCCGATGGATCGGCCGACGACCTTTTGCGTTGGCTGAGCGACGGCTCCGTTCCTGGCAGCTGCATTGTCCTTCGAGTTCCAATGAAGCATGTTGCTGATCCTCATTCTCGCGCTACGACTGTGCGCAGTGATTCAGCCAGAAGTGCGCAAGATCAGCTAGGACAGTACTTCGGAACCTCCGTCACGATTGAAGGGGTTCGCCAACGGAAACTCGAACAACCTCCCTACATGCTGATCTCAAGAAAGCCTTTCACCAAAACATCCAAGCCTTGCCCTTCCGCCAGATTGCGCATGGGATCTTTTCATGGCCTTATGTTTTCCATGGCCGTATGGCACGGCATGATTGGAATGGATGCGCATGAGTAAGGACCAAGAAATATTTCGGGTGTTCATCAACTCGGTGCAAAAGGCCAGAGATCCCGCCAAGGAGCAGCGGGAGATCATGCTCGTGCAGAACACGATGAACACGGTCTTGGGGCAGCTGTCTGAACAGGACCGCCTGTACTACTCTCTGGAGGTAGACCCGGGCAAACTTGACCAGTGGTTAGTGGTTTCCTGCTGTGACAGTCTTCAGCGCAGGCTCTTTGAGGACAGAAAAGCGCCTTACTCAGCATCCTCCACCGAGGATCCGCTTCTCGCTGGAACCGTCATGCAAGCGACTAACGCATTGAAGCACCTGAGAACATTGTCTACCTCGACGGGCTTGAGCCCTGATGACTTCATTGATGCCATACGCACCACTGCGCCAGCATTGATCCGCCTGCTTACGGACCGGGAAGAAACCACGAGCTTCCGGACCAGCGATGGCGTGACTATCTCTGTGGATCCAATCTACCAATCGCGAAGAACAATGCTTCCCGACCCCGTCTCCGTTCGCTTTCGTGTAGACATGGTAGGTCGCGAGAAAGCTGTTATTGAGCCGACCAAGGAACATCGATCGCAACTGAAGACCAAGAGCAAGCAGATCCAGCTTCACTGGCTTCCGCTGGAGCATCCATTTCTGTATGAAATTCTCCTGGAATCCATGGAGTCACGAGCACTCGTTGAGGTTGACGCATGCCGCTATGTCAATCGGATAGGCCAAACCGTTAATTTGTCTTTTCTTAGGATGATTGAATCGCCCGATGACTGTTGACATACATGAGGAGCGCTCGAATCTGTGCCTTTGCCTTCGGGTAATGTTTACGTTGGGGTGGCAGGGGCATCCACCGTCATTGCGGGTACGCGGAGTTCGATGCGGATGGCGCGCGGCGTGACCTCGCCTTGCTCCAACCGCTCGGCCAGAACGCGCAACGCTACGGCCTGGGCCTTCGCCATGGCATCTTCAGCCGTGGCTCCCAAGGCACGTGCTCCCGGCAGCTCCGGGACAACCTCGGCCAGAAACCGTCCGTCGTTGTCACGCATGCACTCCAACGTGTAGTTGGCGGCGCAGGGGCCAGAAGGTTGCGTTTGGCTCGTGGCCACATATATGCCGAACCAGGTAATCACGCCGCCGATAAGGCATAGGGTAATTAAGCCCACCATGGCGCATATTCCTTTCATCTTGTAGAGAACTGCCAAGCAGATCTCATGCGACACCGATCAACGCCTGCGCACCAGCATGGGTTGCCTCACTCGCCAACATAGACAGGGGCGCGATGTGTACTTTGCGTCAGGGCCTTCGCGGCGGTCTACCGCGCGAGCGGTTTAGTCCTCCGCTGCACAGCCGACTTCAAGTGAGCCCACTTGCAGTGCCCGCACAAAGATCCTGCAGTCTTGCGTCCAACCTTAAAATCGTCTTGAGCTACAGTCCAATGGCATTGGAGAGCACTTCGTCGGTAAATCCCATGAGCGTGCCAGCGCGAAGCGCACCTTGCGTCAACACATGGTCTTCGATCAACAGCGCCGGGGTAACGAGCCAAAGCGTTCAGACGCCCAAAGCGCTTTCGTCCACTGGCCACTGCAGCTCTCGCGCAACCCTGCGCATGATCCATACGCACTGCGCATCTGTGCACCATCGCTTGGCCAGAAGACCTTTTAACGCAGTCTTCACCGTCGCTTCCTGGCCCCCTTCAAAGGTGGGCAGCTTTCGCTGGCAGTACGGAACCATCTGCGAGACCAGGTCGTCACACATCTGAAAGGCTGCCACGACTTCTGAGGGCGAAGTACCTGGCGCATAGAACTTTCCATCTTCCTCAACGAGGCTCATCTTCGGCTGGGCGCCTCCAATGGCAGAGGGAACCGCAGTCACCGGGAAATCATCCGGCACGCCTGGATAGCTGGCACGGTCAATCGTCATATCAATTCCTTGCGTACTACTTCGCCATACAGCCGGTACTGCCCTGTCCATTCAAGCCTCTTCAGGCCTTCACTTCAGGGGCAGTGTGGTGGGCGGGAGCCAGTACGGCCCGCTCGCGCAGCCAGCTTGCTTTGTCGTATACAAAGTCCGGAAACTCTTGGGTCAAGGTGGTTTTCTGCAAGATGAGTTCTCGGGCCAAGTGCGCCACTTCTGCCAGCTCCTTTTCATTTCTTACTTCAAACGGTGCCACAAGGCTGACACCCATCGCCCAACTGAGACGCTCCCATTTCCATGAGGGCCGAACCTCCAAGTCAATCCCATCCCGGGTCAGCCGTTCTTCAATTTTCTGAAGCTTTGCGTAGTGCTGTGTCTGGGCCTCGGAAGGTGCGCGGCTGGTGAAGCTGCTCAGTTTTTTCCGCTTGCTCGACTTGCCAACCATCTTGTAGCCTTTGGTCCCGCCCTCAAAGAGCCAGTCATCCCGTGGGCCGTCACCCGCCTCGTCCCAAGCCATGGAAGAAATAGCCTCCCCATAGGTGTGTCGAGGGTGATGCCACCAGACGATGATGCGCCGCCCGTTGAGGATGAAACCCACGTCATCCCAATACGACAGACTTTCAGGCCCCATGTTCCAGTAGGCGTGCGGGATGAACAGACCGCCATCTGAAAGACGCCACTGTTGCATGCGGTGATACTCACGCATGCGCCTACCCAAATACTCATAATGCGGATTTCTCATGTGGATTCCTTGGTCAACCCTTGGGTGCTAAGGCCCAGGCAGACGTCGACAGGCGCAGCCAGGGACCCAGTGTTTCCTTCAAACAACTGTGGCAAAGATCGATATCCACCCGCGTTCCATCGCCCAGGGGCGATCCCCAGCCCGCGTCGAACCCCAGCTGCAGGAAGTTGTTCAGGCCATCGCCCTCATCGTGTCGCGCCTGCGTTCCACAGCGGTCGCAAATGAGTTCCGCGACGAACGGTGTCGACATCAATTCATGAACTCTCATTTTGTGCACCTTGATTGATAGCTAAGGCATCTGCATCATCACACTGCCAAGCGCAGCCTGTATACGCGCTACCTGCTGCGGGTCAGCCGTGTCGTCATGTTCCATCCCCAGCACTTGAGCAAGTGTGTATCCCAGATCCGCGTGGCAGCGTCGCAGTTGCCTGAGGGGCTCTTCCAGTAACGCTTTGTGTGCCGAGGCTATGCGGCTGCGATAGAAGCGCATGGTTTCGGCATTCTGGGCAGCAGGCCGCCCCAGGACTTGTTGGTAGGCACACCAATAGTAGCCACAGGATTGCACAAAGGCGGCGACTGCTGCCAACTCTCTTTCGTGGCGGTGCAACAGTCTCGGGTAACGGCTCGCTTGGTTTGCGGCGCGTTCGCAAAGGTCCAGAGGCATGGTCGCCGGCTCTCCCGCAGGAGTTGCCACGGGATGAAGATAGGCACGCACCAGGCCATCATCGCCAAAAAGATTGCGAATGAATGCGTTCAGCGCGCCCTGTGCAGCATCGGGCATACGAGCGTAGATCTCGTCGCGATATTGCGTGATCACGTCACAGTCATGTTGCTGCACGCGCTCCGACATGAGCGTGCGGAGGGAGATGCGGTTACGGTTTCGATGCAAGTGAAGTGATGCGGTCATATGAAACTCCTTGGCACTCGAAGTGCAGATTCGGCCAATCGGGCTTACAGGGTGGGCGCAGGCAAGGCTCCGCCCTGCCCTGCGCGTCGGGCACTTGGCGTAGGTTCAAAAAAGCGATGTGGTTAGGTAGTGGTTGCCACTGCCGGTGAAGCCTCAAGCGCCAGGATCACGGGGGTCACGTTCCCCGTGACGGGCGCTAACGAGATGTGCTGCTTGAGCAAGCGCTCCATGGCAGAGCCGTCCCGGCGCGTCAGGTTGGGCACATACCGGCTGTAGACACGGAACAGCATTTCGGTGCTGGTGTGACCCAACTGTCGCGCAATCCATTCCGGCGCTTCCCCGGCAGCAAGCCACAGCGTTGCCGCCGTATGCCGCATCTGGTAGGCCCTGCGGTGCTCCAACCCCAGGTGACGTAGCAGCGGCGCCCAGACCCGGTTGAGGAAGTTCTGGTTATCAATGGGCTTGCCACTGCGCAAGCTGAATACATACTCCGAGTCAGGGTGCCGAGTCTTGAACTGCGCCTGCAGGGCATCGAACACCATCTCGTTCATCTGGATGTCGCGCATGCTGCCATCCGTCTTGAGCTCGTCTTCCTCGTTGAGCACGATCGACTCACGCACCAGGATGAGCCGACGCTCGAAATCGATGTACTTCCATTTGAGACCATGCACCTCTCCGGTTCGCATTCCTGTGAAAAAGCGCACGGTGAAGTAGTTGCGATAGTCCGCCCTCGCGGTGGACAGGATGCGCTGCACGTCCTCCAGCGTGAAGGGCATGACATCGCTGCGCTTCATCTTCAAGGGTTTGATATTGCGGAAGGCGGACGTAAACTCGAACCGGTCGGCCGCTTCGTTAAGGATCTGTCGCAAAGGCTTCATGATGGAGTTGATGCGTCGGTTGGATAGGGTGTTGCTGGACTTTCGGGCGGGAACTTTGGCGAGTGAAGCCCGAAATGCCAGTACGTCTGCCTTGGTGATCTGGCCGACCTCCTTGTCCCCGAAAAAGGGGATCAGGTATTTGTCCAGTGCACCGCGTTGCGTGATGCTGTAGCTGCGCCGCCATGTCACCTCGGCCTCTACGAACCACACCTCGGCGAAGTCGCTAAACAGCGGGGTTGTGCTGGGAGGCTGCTTCAACGCGCCTGGTGCAGGCCCGGCAAGCATGGGCTCCTGCGGGGGGTCTGTCTCCACGGCAGGCAAGGGTTTGCCGAAGGTTTTTTGGTAATCGAAGGCGCCCAGGGCGATTTCTCCTTCGATGCGCTCCAGCACCTTCAGTAAGCGCTTGCGGTTGGCTGAGGTGTCGGGCAACGTGGTGTATTCCCGCAGCCGCTGCCCCGCATATCGGAAGTCCAGGAACAGCGTCCCTTTACTTTCCAGGCGGCGGATACTACCCATGAATCACACCTCCATTGGCCAGCGGTATGCCCTCTGCACATACGGCCGAATACTGAGTCATGTCTGTTTCGATGTGCTCCCAGATATAGAGAGTTTTGCGTCCACCGAAAGGGCGGATGTAATGCCGACCCTCAAGTAGGACGCTGTCCTTGAGCCTGTCCCGGATGGTCCGTGCGTCGTACTTGATGCGGTCTGACAACTCGTCAGTGGTCAGATAGGTACACGATGTCATTTCTCTCTCCTTGCAATGGTGGACAATCAGGATTCAAAAAAGTCACGCACTGCGTTTTTTTGTCATCCTGGATGGCATTATGAGCGCGAAATCGCCCTTGTCAATGACTTTTTGTCGTTCTGAGCGATATTTCTACATGGAGAATGTCTTGATCAAGTGTCACCTGTCCAGGCTTATGGGAGAACGAAAGCTCAAGATCAGCGACCTTGCGCGGGACACTGGTCTCCATAGGAACACCATCACGCTGCTCTACCAGGAGACGGCTACACGAGTTGATCTGGATGCGATCAACACCTTGTGTGGCTACTTCAGCGTTCCGGTAGGTGAATTGTTCGAATACGTCCCAGACAGTACGTCGGACCAAGAATGACAACCCGTCCCCTGCGGCACAACACGAAGTTGCCTCAGAGATCTGCGTATAACCACCATCAATGAACCAACAAACCCTCTCCGCTTTCATCTGGTCCGTGGCCGACCTGCTGCGCGGCGACTACAAGCAATCCGACTACGGCAAGGTCATCCTGCCCTTCACCGTGCTGCGCCGCCTCGACTGCGTGCTCGAATCGACCAAGCCCGCCGTGTTGACCGAGCTGGTCGCCAAGCAGGCACAGGGCGTCAATCCCGAGCCCTTCCTGCTGCGCAAGGCGGGGCAGAGCTTCTACAACACCTCGACGCTGGACCTGAAAAAGCTGCTGGGCGACCCCGACCACATTGCGCAGAACCTGTTCAGCTACGTGCAGGCGTTCTCGCCCGCCGTGCGCGACGTGTTCGAGCGCTTTGAATTCCACACCCAGGTCGAGCGGCTGGCCAAGGCCGGGCTGCTCTACCAGGTGGCAGAAAAGTTCACCCAGATCGACCTGCACCCCGAGGTGGTCAGCAACATGCAGATGGGCCTGGTGTTCGAGGAGCTGATCCGCAAGTTCGCCGAAATCAGCAACGAAACCGCCGGGGAGCACTTCACCCCGCGTGAGGTCATCCGGCTCATGGTCAACCTCATCTTCATTGAAGACGACGCCATCCTCTGCAAGCCCGGCGTGGTGCGCACCATTTACGACCCGACAGCGGGCACGGGGGGCATGCTCAGCGTGGCGGGCGAATACCTGGCCGAGCACAACCCGCAGGCGCGCCTGACCGTCTTTGGCCAGGAGCTCAACCCCGAGTCCTACGCCATCTGCAAGGCCGACATGCTGATCAAAGGCCAGGACGTGGCCAACATCGCTTTTGGCAACACGCTCAGTGACGACGGCCATGCGCACAAGAAGTTCGACTACATGCTCTCCAACCCACCGTTTGGCGTGGAGTGGAAAAAGGTCGAAAAAGAAGTGCGCAAAGAGCACGAGCAACAGGGCTACAACGGCCGCTTCGGCCCCGGCCTGCCCCGCGTCTCCGATGGCTCCATGCTGTTTTTGCTGCACCTGCTGAGCAAAATGCGCCCGGCGGCCGATGGCGGCAGCCGCTTCGGCATCGTGCTCAACGGCTCGCCCCTGTTCACCGGCGGCGCGGGCAGCGGCGAGAGCGAAATTCGCCGCTACGTGCTGGAGAACGACTTGTGCGAGGCCATCGTCGGCCTGCCCACCGACATGTTCTACAACACCGGCATCAGCACCTACGTCTGGATCATCAGCAACCGCAAGCCCGAGGCGCGCAAGGGCAAGGTGCAGCTGATTGACGCCAGCGGCATGTGGCAGAAGATGCGCAAAAGCCTGGGCAGCAAGCGCAAAGAACTGAGCGACGCCCACATCGAGCGCATCACCCGCCTGTTTGGCGACTTTGCCGAGGCCGATGACAGCCTGGAGAACGGCGGCAAGCCCATCAGCCGCATCTTCGACAACGAAGCCTTTGGTTACCACAGCATCACCGTAGAGCGCCCCCTGCGCGACGAAGCGGGCAACATGGTGCTGGGCACCAAGGGCAAGCAAAAGGGCAAGCCCCAGCCCGACAGTGCCCTGCGCGACACCGAGAACGTGCCCTACACCGAAGACGTGGGCGAATACTTCAAGCGCGAGGTGCTGCCCCACGCCCCCGACGCCTGGATCGACCCCGACAAGACCAAGGTGGGCTACGAAATCCCGTTCAACCGGCACTTCTATGTGTTCAAACCGCCGCGCCCGCTGGCCGAGATTGACGCGGAGCTCAAGCAGACCACCGACCGGATTCTGGACATGATCAAGGGGCTGTCGGCATGAGCTTTCCGCGATACCCGGAGTACAAGGACAGTGGGGTGGAGTGGCTGGGGGAGGTACCGGCGCATTGGGAGATGACGCCTCTGAAGCATCTGGCAGATTTTGTGAATGGGGACGCCTTCAAGCCAGCCGATTGGGCGGAGTCGGGCATTCCGATTATTCGCATTCAAAACCTGAATGGCGGTGATGACTTCAACTATTTCGACGGTGCGGTTGAAGAGAGGTACTTGGTCAGAGAGGGTGATCTGCTGTTCGGCTGGTCTGGAAATCGCGGTACATCTTTTGGACCGTTCGTCTGGCGAAAAATGGGGATATTTGCGCTGAATCAGCACATTTTTCGCGTTGTCCCGTTTCTGATCGATAAAAACGATTTGTATTGGGTTCTCAAAGCAGTGACTGCGCATGTTGAGGATCAAGCGCATGGAATCATTGGCATGGTTCACGTCACAAAAGGTGATCTTGGATCAATCAAAGTTCCGGCTCCCACGCCGGAAGAACAAACCGCCATCGCCACCTTCCTCGACCGCGAAACCACCAAGATCGACGCGCTGGTGGCCGAGCAGGAAAAGCTGATCGCCCTGCTGCAGGAGAAGCGCCAGGCCGTCATCTCCCACGCCGTGACCAAGGGGCTGGACCCGAACGTGCCGATGAAGGACTCGGGCGTGGAATGGCTGGGGGAGGTGCCGGGGCATTGGGCAGTTAAAGCACTTAAGTTCATTGCGACAGTGCAGACGGGCATAGCCAAAGGCAAAGACAACACCGGAAAAGAGACGATCAAGGTTCCATACCTTCGAGTGGCCAATGTGCAGGACGGCTACCTTGCACTCGATGACATGGCCGAAATCGAAATACCCGCCAGCGACTTGCCACGCTACCTTCTGCAATCGGGCGACGTACTAATGAATGAAGGCGGTGACTTCGACAAGCTCGGGAGAGGCCATGTCTGGCGCGGCGAAATAGCTCCTTGTATCCACCAGAACCATGTGTTCGCCGTTCGGCCTCACAGTGTGTCGCCCGAATGGCTGAACGCGATCACAGGATCAGGGTACGCGCAGTTCTATTTCATGAGCAGATCAAAGCAGAGCACGAACCTCGCGTCGATTTCTTCAACCAGCGTCATGGAACTGCCCGTCGTGTTGCCACCGTCAGAAGAACAGGACGTACTGCTGCGCTTCCTGGAAAAGCAGACATCGCAATTCAACACCCTGACGGCTCAAGCCCGCACCGCCATCACCCTCCTGCAAGAACGCCGCACCGCCCTGATCTCCGCCGCCGTCACCGGCCAGATCGACGTGCGCGGGCTGGTGGGCGGCGCCAATGCTCCCGATTCAATAGCTGCCAGCGCTTATCCAGAAAGCGCTTGAGGCCAATTTGGTTTCAAACCCATCCTATACCCTTGCCGCATGAAGCCTTCAAGGCAACCATCGTCGCCTAATGGGCAACACACAAAACGGACCGCCATCGCGTCCTTGCAGGGGCAGATGGGTAGTGGACCGGCGACCAGAAAACTGAGAATTAAATCGCCATTCACCGCGTTTCTGAGAAAAATCCCCTGGCGCTGAAAATTCCCCCCGCTTGTTCGGGTGCAACGCCTACGCCAAGCTCTGCGGGCACTGCCCAGCGAGACGCCTCCACGCAAACGCCGTCTGACAGCCCTCCTGCTACCATTCAATAATCTCATTCCCAGGCGGTCCCTCACCCAAGGTTTTTCATGCAAGCGCCAAACATGCAAGTACGCCAAGGCAAGCAAGCGCAGGACGAAGCGCTGCGGTCCTTGCACCGCTATGTCTACGAGCAGCTGCAGTCAGACCGCAAGGATGAGATCCTGCAGCATGCGCGCCAGCGCATCGGGCTGTGGAAACAGGGCCGCCTGTGCAGCGATTACTACATCCGGTTTTGGTCTGGTGTGGTGAGTTCGGGCGACAGTGCTGTTTACAAGCAGAAAGTGCTGGAAGCGTCGGAGCGCCGCTCGCTGGGAATGATGCAGAACACGCCCTTTTCGTTCTTGCTGCGGGAACTGCGTTGAACCGCGAACAGCTTCATGCACTGCTGGCGCAGGCCAAGGCCATCGTTCACCACACAGACTTTGTGATCGTTGGCTCGCTCTCCATCCTGGGCGCCGTCAGCGACCCACCCCGCACGATGGTGATGTCCATTGACGTGGATACCTATCTGAAGAACGACCCCCAGCGCACCTACGATCTGGCCCAGGCACTGGGCCAGGGCTCTGCTTTCGAGGATGAATTCGGTTATTACCTGGACCCGGTATCCCCCAGCCTGCCCTCGTTCCCGGAGGGGTGGCAGGAGAGGTTGATTCCGCTGGATTTCGGTGACGTGAAGGCTTTTTTTGTGCAGCCTGACGATGTGGCAGTTTCCAAGTACATGCGCGGCGAAGAACGCGACCTGCGTTGGCTGCTCGCTGGCCTGAAAAGTGGGCTCCTCGACATGCACACCATTGAACGTCGGATTGCGAGCGCACCGGCATTGGAAGGGGAGCTGCCCGCTGCCCGCAAAAGGATGGCGCGGCATCGCAAGGCATTGAAGCTCACCTGACCCCCGCTGAATCCAAGGCCAGGCATGGAGTGCAGTCACGGTGTCCCCATGAGACAAACAGCATCGGAAGGAACCTGCAGCCCATGAGCTTGCACAACGAAATCGCGTTCGAGACCGACATCTGCAACCACCTGGCAGCGCAGGGCTGGCTCTATGGTGAACCAGGCACCGAGGGCGACGCCAGCGGCTACGACACCCCCCGCGCCCTGTACCCCGCCGACCTGCTGGCCTGGGTGCAGGCCACGCAGCCGCAAGCCTGGGAGGCGCTGGTCAAGAACCACGGCGCAGCGGCCCCGGCCATGCTGCTGGACCGCCTGCGCAAGGCGCTGGACGACCGGGGCACGCTCGAAGTGCTGCGAGTGGGCATCGACCTGCTGGGGCTCAAGAGCCCGCTCAAGCTGGCGCAGTTCAAGCCCGCGCTGGCCATGAACCCGGATTTGCAGGCCCGCTACGCCGCCAACCGCCTGCGCGTGGTGCGCCAGTGCCGCACCGGGCACGATGACGTGATCGACCTGGTGCTGTTCTTGAACGGCATCCCCGTGGCCACGGCGGAGCTCAAAACCGACTTCACGCAGGACATGAACGCGGCGGTGGACCAGTACCGCTTTGACCGCATCCCCAAACCCAAGGGCCGGCCGTTTGCCGAGCCATTGCTGGACTTTCCGCGTGGTGCGTTGGTCCACTTTGCCGTGAGCAACCGCACAGTGATGATGGCCACGCGCCTGCAAGGCCCCGCCACGCGCTTTCTGCCCTTCAACCAGGGCGATCACGGCGGTGCGGGCAACCCGCCCAACCCCGCAGGCCACCGCACGGCCTACCTGTGGGAGCAGGTGTGGCAGCGCGATAGCTGGCTGGAGATATTGGGGCGCTACCTCGTCACCCAGCGCGACAGCAAGAAGAAGGTGACGGGCTTCATCTTCCCGCGCTACCACCAGCTCGATGCCACGCGCAAGCTGCAGGCCGCCGTGCTGGCCGAGGGGGCTGGGCATAAATACCTGATCCAGCACAGCGCGGGCAGCGGCAAGACCAATTCGATTGCCTGGACGGCGCACTTTCTGGCCGACCTGCACGATGCGCAGAACCATAAGCTGTTCGACAGCGTGCTGGTGGTCAGCGACCGCAACGTGCTCGATGCGCAGCTGCAAGAGGCCATCTTCGACTTCGAGCGCACCAAGGGCGTGGTGGCCACCATCAAGGGTGACGCGGGCAGCAAGAGCGGCGAGCTGGCCGAGGCACTGGGCGGCGGCAAGAAGATTGTGGTGTGCACCATCCAGACCTTCCCATTCGCCCTCAAGGCCGTGCAGGAGCTGGCCGCCACGCAGGGCAAGCGCTTTGCCGTGATTGCCGACGAGGCGCACAGCAGCCAGACGGGCGAGGCCGCATCCAAGCTCAAGCAGCTGCTCAGCGCTGAAGAACTGAAAGACCTGGCCGATGGGGGCGAGGTGGGCACCGAAGACCTGCTGGCGGCGCAGATGGCGACCCGGGCGAGCAACGGCAGAGCAGACACCGGCATCACCTATGTGGCCTTCACCGCCACGCCCAAGGCCAAGACGCTGGAGCTGTTTGGCCGCCGCCCGCAGCCGGATCAGCCCGCCGGGCCGGGCAACCTGCCCGCGCCGTTCCACATCTACAGCATGCGCCAGGCCATTGAGGAGGGCTTCATCCTCGACGTGCTGAAGAACTACACGCCCTACAAGCTGGCCTTCAAGCTGGCCAACAACGGCAAGGAGTGGGACGAGAAAGAGGTTGAGCGCAACGAGGCCATGAAGGGCTTGATGCGCTGGGTGCGCCTGCACCCCTACAACATCAGCCAGAAGGTGGCGGTGGTGGTGGAGCACTTCCGCGAGAACGTGCAGCCCCTGCTCGACGGCCACGCCAAGGCCATGGTGGTGGTGGGCAGCCGGCAAGAGGCGGTGCGCTGGCAACTGGCCATCCAGAACTACATCCAGGACAACGGCTACCCACTGGGCGCGCTGGTGGCTTTCTCGGGCGAGGTAAACGACCCGCAGAGCCTGCCTGACCCGGTGTCGGAGAACAGCACCGCGCTGAACCCGAACCTCAAGGGCCGCGACATGCGCGAGGCGTTTGCCACCGATGAATACCAAATCCTGCTCGTGGCCAACAAGTTCCAGACCGGGTTTGACCAGCCGCTCTTGTGCGGCATGTACGTGGACAAGCGCCTGGGCGGCATCCAGGCGGTGCAGACCCTGAGCCGCCTGAACCGCGCCTACAGCGGGCCATTCGGCCTCAAAGACACGACCTACATCCTCGACTTTGTGAACGAGCCCGACGATGTTCTGGCAGCGTTCAAGACCTATTACGAAACCGCCGAGCTGGCCGGGGTGACCGACCCGCATCTGGTCTATGACCTGCGCGCCAAGCTCGATGCCTCGGGCCATTACGACGAGTTCGAGGTCGAGCGCGTGGTGCTGGCCGAGATGAACCCCAAGGCCACGCAGGCCATGCTGGTGGCCGCCATCGAGCCCGTGGCCGACCGGCTGCTCAAGCGCTACAAGGCGGCGCGGCAGAACCTGCAGGATGCAGAGGCCAGCACTATCCCAGACGGCCCGGCAGCACAAGCCGCCAAGGATGAACTGGCGGCCCTCACCCTGTTCAAGCGCGACCTGGGCACCTTCGTGCGCGTGTACGCCTTCCTGGGCCAAGTATTCGACTACGGCAACACCGCCATCGAAAAGCGCGCCATCTTCTTCAAGCGCCTGCTGCCCCTGCTGGACTTCGGCCGGGAGCGCGAAGGGGTGGACCTGTCGAAGGTGGTGCTGACCCACCACCGGCTGAAGGAGCAAGGCCAGCGCAGCCTGGCGCTGCACGACACCGACGGCGACTACAAGCTGCAGCCCCTGACCGACACCGGCGCGGGCGCGGTGCAGGACAAGATGAAAGTGCTGCTATCAGAGATCGTTGCCAAGGTGAACGACCTGTTCGACGGCGAACTCAGCGACGACGACCGGCTGGTGTATGTGAACCACGTCAAAGGCAAACTGCTGGAGTCCGACATCCTGGTGCAACAGGCCAGCAACAACAGCAAGGGCCAGTTCGACAACTCACCCGACCTGGACAGCGCACTGACCGACGCCATCATCGACGCCTTTGATGCCTACACCACCATGAGCAAACAGGCGCTGGACAGCGAGCGGGTGCGCTCCGGGCTCAAGGCCATCTTGCTGGGGCCGGCGCAGTTGTATGAGGTGTTGAGGGAGCGGGGGGGCAACAGATTCAATGCTCAGTAGCCATGTCTTGCGCTCGTGAAACGCTACTAGGCTCAGTGGAGTTGATTTCTATGGGGCTGGCAGGTGATGGCCAAGAGCAAGCTTCATGTCTTACGGGCGAACTTCCGCTTCAGGCTGATCCCGGACATCAAGGGCTAGGATCTGGATGACCGCAAGCACTTAGAGCGGTCATTCGTCGATCAAAAGCCCCAGCGAGTCAGTTCGGCGTGGAAATCAACAGCCGATAACCCTGCTCACTCCTCGCTGATGCCAGGCAGCTTCACCTCCACACCACCACAAAACTCGAACCCAGAGCGCCCGCCTACATAGTGCGACGTCATGCTCCTGGCCGGTAATGTCTTGACCGTAGTCTCCAGGCGGCACTTGGGGCAGACCAAGCGCAAGGCGAGCTCGTCCGCCGACATGTCCTTCTCACTTGCGTTGACGCCGCAAGACCGACACCTCACCAGCCACTGACCGAGCCCAATCGCATACCGCAGCTGAGCGTCAGCCTCAGGGTGAGATACACATGCATCGGAGACCCATCCGTACAATTTCGATACTGAAATATTTGAACTCGGCAAGACCAAAAGCCTGTCGCCATGCGGTTTGAAAACGAATCCGGCCAAACCGCTCAACTTGTCGCGAATACCGGCTGGCACCCGGTCGGCAGCAGACGGGTACTGAGCCAAAAAGATGCGGCAGAAGTCATGCTCCAAGACCTGCCGGACGCGTTCAACAGCGAAGAACTTGAACGGATTTAAGACTCTTGGATCTTGATCTTCGTCTGTGATCGAGCCCCCAGCCATTAAGTCCTCTGCATAGAACAGCGAACGATTCGGGTCGCGACACACCACCTCGTCCTCCTTGGTCAGAAGCAGGACCAGCGCTCTTTCCTGCAGCAACTTTCCGCGAGAACGAATCATGATCCGGACCTCGCCAGGGCGCTCGGCGTCGATCTCAAGATCCCATGGGCCAACGCGGTGTTGCCGGCCGGAACTGCCGACCTCGGTGGCCCCCATATCGCGAAGCGCGTACAAAATCAGAAGGAGCACATAGCGAAGGAAGGCGGCCTGCCTCGCCGCGAGAACCTCATAACGCACAGACTCGCTGATCTTCTCCCTCGCCCTAGCGTTAACCAGCGCATCCCAAAACGGCCGCAGCTCTCTGTATCGCTTGTCATACTGGAATATGTTGGTGGGCCGCAGCGCAATCGGCACTCTGGCCGAGCGGGGAATGCGCGTATAGACCCCCGAACGCCGAAGCCGCTCAACGTGGGCTCTCATCCGCTCCAGCCGGTCAAGGGTGTCAAGCGTCGCATGGCTGTCTTCGGCCTCGCTGAACCACGCCCTGCCCCACAGTGCACAAATGCGACTTGTAAGGAGTCGGTGCCTTTCATCGCCCTTTTCCAACTGCATGGCGATGCGCTGACCATCTTTGATCGCGCGAACCTCTGAGATGCGTCCGTCCAACCAGCGCGCACAACCATCCAGCAGGCGCGCAAAAACGATGTTCTCGTAGATAGCATGGTCATCCTCGGAAACCCTCGCCAACACCTTGGCGGGAATGACGCCGCTGATGCTGCGTCTTGCCCAGAGTTCTGAGTGCTGGGAAAGGTGTTCCACCGCTGACGCCTGTACCCGCTTGGCACGCGCCACCGGAAGTGTCTCGGGCACATAGTGCATATCGAGCCTTGGCCGGACAGATACTTCGTCCCACTGTCCCGAAGCTAGAGCCTGCTCCAGATCAGGCTCGGGACGCATCATCTCCATGTGCTCTCGGAGCACTGAAGGCAGTATCGGAGAGGGCAGGTCGCGTAAATTTCCGTCAACAGACCACCCATCGACCACCGCCGCAATGGACAGATCCACAACGCTGCGCGACACTGACTTCAAAGGCGAGTAGGTAAATCGGACAGGCACCCTGATGTCAGGTTGGTCTTCTGATGTCAGCGAAGCAGAGCCTTCCCCGGATCGCCAGAGGACCGTGCCCCGAGAGAGTTTCACCTCTCCATTTAGGACGCAATTCTGGGTCAATCGGTAGCGTCCACTTTGGATCCCAGTCGAAGGTAGATCTACCTTCTCCCCCGTGACCAGATCGTAGACTTTCACCCACCACTCTCCAGGCGCCGCTTGTCCCGCTGCAGCGCATCCAGACAGTTCCTAGGCTCTCTAGCCAGCCCCAACTCCAGCCACAACTCTTTCAAGTCGTCTTCAACCTGATGGAGTTGTCGCGCGGTGACGTTATGCCGGCCGGTCACCTTGCCATCACGGATCACACGAGTGAGCAGTAGATGATCAACGGCCATCTCCTCATCACCGCCGGCCGCGATGACAACGGGAACAAAACGCTGCCACTGACGTTCCAGACGCGATCCCCATCCAGCCGCGAACTCGTTCGCCAAGGTTCGAGCGAGGCTGCTCTGGTTGAGCTTCTCTAGCTGGCCGTGTGTGTGTGCTTCTCTCCCGCCCGCGCAGCCTCGTCAAACGCGTCCAGTAGGCTGCCGACAGACACAGTCCTACTTTTTGACGGTTGCACCGCATCAGCGATATCGCTACCAGGTCGATGGACTTCCATTACGAATGACCTGTCGTAGGTCTTGTCCGCAAAGGCATTCGTGGTTTCATCCTGATTGGCCGTTCCAATGAACCATACATTCTGCGGCAGCGCCAAGTCACGACCATCGATCAAAGCCCGAGGAGCGTTCTCAATGCGGTTGTCCACGAGCCGGATGTTTCGCGCCACGCCTTCCCCCTCCAGCGCGGATAGGAAGTCGGCGAAGTACTGTTCGGGTCTGGACAGATTCATCTCATCCAGAAGCACGACGTGCAGCCTATTCTTGTCTTGCTGGGTTTGTGCCCGGTACACCGCTTGCAGCGTCTTGAGCTCATAGAACTTTCGATCGAAGGCGTTGAAGTAGCCAAGCAAGTCCGCGCGCTCACGCCAACCAGCCTGAACGGCAATCACCGTCAACTCGGCGCCAATAGCCTTTGCGAAGGCTGTCGCTAGGCTTGTCTTGCCGGTACCGCTGATGCCCTGAAGGATGTGCAGCTGGCTCATAGCCAACCCTCCGACGAAGAGTTGAATGTCTCTTTCGCGGAACTTCAGCACCCCGCGCTCACCCGCGTGCGACATCGCATTGCGCAGGTCAACGGTAAATTTCTTCAGATCACGAACGGGCTCCGTGTGGACAGGAACAGTGAATTCCCGATCCATGCGATCCAGTTCAGGAAAGATTGATGCCGCCTGTTGTCGATTGGTCAGGTCATTGACCTGGCTTTGAAGCTGCTGAACTTGCTCGTCCAATAGGCGGCGACTGCTCTCCATCACCAAGCGGGTACGCTCCCATGTCTGCCGCTCACCTACAGAAAGCTCCCAACGATGCTTCTCAGCCTCAAGCACGGTGAGCAGGCTTTGCCTTTGGGCCAAACGCCCTTCCAGTTCTTCGACGCGCTTCTTCAGCGCCGCGGGATCCCCGCGCTCAAGCGATGCGCGTAGCTGCTGCAACTCTTCGTCACGCTGATCCAGTTGGGCCTGCAGACTTCGCACCTCGTTCGCAAGGCGGGTCGGGTCTCCTCCTGCGCGTCGTTGTGCGTCTCGAACATCGCTCAATTCGGATTCCAAACGCTGGATCTCTGCACCAGCCTGATCGATCTGGCCTTGCAGCCGATTCTTGTCTACGTGACTGGCCGACACCATCTCGTCAACGCGCTCCTGGACCTCGCTCGTAAGCGACTGGCGCCGGGCTTGTAAGCGCTTCTCGCGCTCCGTCATGAGCGACTCTTTTTTCTCCAGCTCCGCGTCCCGCGCACCAACTGCAGCGATTAGCCCCTCCCAGTGAGCCTTCAGCGAAAGTCCCTGATCGACAATCAGCGCGGATTCACGGCGAGCGGCCTCCATCAGCTGTGCACGTTCGTCCTCGTTGGACAGTTGCAATCTGTCCCGCTCATCGCGCAATGACGCCAACTGCTCCTTGGCCGATCGGAGCATGGCAATTTCCTCTTGCACCAACCCTTTGCGAATCAGATCCTCTTGTTCGGCGAGTCGAAGTTGCAATTTCGCGAGCGCACGCTCCTTTTCCTCGACCTGCTGCTCACGAAGCTGCAAGCTCGCCTGGAGTCGATCGATCTCCAACCGGCTTGCTTCCAGAGACTCCTTCTCCCCAGCCAGCATGGCTCTTTCAGCATCCAGTGCAGCACTCTGATCACGATCTCGTTGGTCCAAGTCCTGCAGCTTCGTAGCTGCTTGTGCCTCGCGAGCCGACGCTGCCTCACGTGCCTTATGCATCGCCGCGCCCAGCGCGCACAGCTGGGTCTCGATGACGGAGTCGAAGCGTGCCCGATGTTCCGGAGTAAGCAAATCGCGGAGTGCCGAAACTTCAGCCTCATTCCAGGCCACGGCCTGGTCTCCCAGCGCGGTGCTGGCACCCTGCTGCGTTGCCAACAAGCGCGCAAGCACACCACTTGGTGCCGACACAACTGGTGTCCCCAGTCGTCCTTGGGAGATATTTTTTTGTTTCTTCGCCATCTTGTTGAAATCAATAGTGACTGTTGAAGAGTGCGACCCAGCGAAGGGCCATCTCTGCGAAATCTAGTACTGGGTCACGCCGGAGGCGGAACGTCGTGGCGTGCCCTCCCTTGTTGCGCTGGCCGATCAATGTCCAATCCAGGGCATTGATCGGGGCCAGCCGCAGCGGGTGTGACTCGTGCTCATGGGTGGACAAAAGTGCTGCGACCAGCAAAGCCTTCATCGGCTGATTGCGCTCGGAAGCCGCTTGCAGAACCGTTTTGCTCGACTGCGCCTCCAGCGCGCGAACACAGGATGTGCTCAGTGGTTCAGCAAGCGGCAAGTCTGCGAACCAGGCTTTCAGTTCCCTCCGCCCCCATCGCTCTGGCCACTGTGCAGCATCCGCCGGCCACCTCAGCAACATCCATTGCAGCAAGGCCTCAAGGCAACTGCCGCTGTGAACCACTGCGCTGGACAGGTCTTCGGGCAGAGGAACTGCATCGTTCCGCAAACGCTGCGCCAGCCTCAAGACCCGTGCCGTGTACTCCCTTACCAGTTCCACCGCGGGGTCGTGGCTCGGCGGGATGAGCTCTGACACTTCAGCCTCCAAGCGCAAGGTTGCCGACAGCGCCTCATCCTGTTCGCATGCAGTATCTGGCCGAAGAAAGAGTCGCTGGCTCAGCCAATCCTCCAACCTGGAATCTGCTTGCACCAACCGTGTCAGCGCCTCGCGCATCGTCCTATCGGGGCGATCAGGTCGGAACGGATTCGAAACCAGCCAAGGGTGAAGGTCGCCATCGACAGCGAATGCCTGCAACCACACGCGCCCAAACTGTGGGGCATCGTCGAGGAACTGAAGCGTCGCAAAATCACCTGGTGTTTCGTCGTCCTCAGCACGCGCACGCTCGCGCTGGAACTGTTTCAGCGCTGGGGCAAGCGTTTCTCTCTGAGCTGTAATCTCACCCTTTGGTCGGCGCAGAATGAACGGGGAAACTTGTCGCCCGGAGTCACGATCTACCAAAAAGCGCGGACGCGGAGAACTCTCGTCAATCGGGAACACCTCAGGAGGCCTTTCGCTCAAGAATGGCATCCAGCGAGCAGACACCAGATCCCAGAACGCGAACATCACCCGCTCTGCGCCAGTAGAAGAGGCCCGGCCCTCCAAAGCGGCAACGCCATCCTTTGTCAGTTCGAACCGCTGATCGACCCAACGCCTCGGCTGCAGCTCCTTTGCCAAGATGAACGCAACCAATTGCCGATCCAAGGCCGAAAGCTTGGCAATGGCATCAAGATCCTTGACACCCGTCTGCAGCAATCGAAGCACCACCTCCTGGAACAGGTTGACCTCCAACCCGAAGGCAGGCACTTGGACAGCGTGAATTTCAACCGGCCAGAGTAGATCCGCACGTCGCGCTCCGGCCCGACGCCCCCAGCAAAGGTAGGTTTCAGCCACGACGCGCCTCCTCGCCACAGAACGCCAGAAACGCGTGCATCTCTGGAACGCATGCCTCAGCGATGTGCCCCTCGAACATGGCCCGGTCGCCCACCGCGATGAGAATTCGCTTCTGGCGACTCATAGCCACATTGAGTCGGCTCGAAGTCCGAAGGTGGCCATATCGACCACTGGCCTGGACCTCGAAACGGTCGCGCTCAGAACCCTCGGCTTCAGACGCAGGAATCTCGACTTGTCGCTCGTTCGAACGGACGGCCGAGAGCAATACGACATCAAACTCTTTGCCCTGAAACGCATCGACAGTGCCGACACGAAGTCGCTCGCCGCCGCCCGGGAGTTGGGCAAAGGGTTCACGGGCGCGCCAGGCACCATCCACCAGCTCCATCACCGGCTGCTGGCCACTGCCCAGGGCTTTGCAAATGGCATCACGCTGACCTGAATAGAAGGTGATTACCCCGATGCTGGCATCTGCAGGTAATTGGTCGATTAGGATCTTTACCAGTAGCGTAATCCGCTTGGCTTCAGCATCCCGAACACGTGTGCGACTCCCAGGGTGTGGGCGACCTTCCGGACCATCTTTCGCGGGGACATCCACCCATGCAGCCACGGCATTCCCGAAGCCTGGAATGGAAAGTGTGAAGTCCGCCTCGGCCCTTCCGGAATGGACTCGCCCGAGCCCGGCCTTCTCATAGAAGTGCTTGCTGACAAAATCGCCCAGGCGAGGGTGCATGCGAAACTGCTGATCCAGCATCACCACGCGGTTGATCCCATCAATGGCCTTACGGCGCTCGAACTGCCGCCACAGTCTCTCGAAGAGGCTTTGTTGGTAGGTTGAACTTGCTACCTGCTCACCACGTTCTGAGCGAATCTCGTCCTCAATCTCGGGGTCCAACAGATGTGGGAGCTGCCTTGGATCGCCAACCAGCACGATGCGACGCCGGGCCAGCGCCATAGGGATGAACAAATCCAGTGGATTGGCACGAGCAGCTTCGTCAACAACCACACTCCCGAAGCGGAGGCCAGCGATGGCATCCTCGCTGCCATCCTTGAGCAGCGCCATCTGGCGGCTCACCGCCTGCTGGCAGGTTGCACCGACGACGCTGCTGTAGGTCTCCACCGCTTGCCGAACACGGCGCTCCTGGACTTCAAAGGCTTCCTGGTACCGTTCAACGGCTACGATCGAGCCCCACTCGGAGTTGACCACCGCTTCCGCAAGCAGTGTTTGAAGCTCCCTCAACAAGTCGCGCATATCGTCCGGAAGCCGGTTGCGCTGAGCCAACGACCTTCGCTCTTCACTCAGTCGGTCGAGCAACCGCATTTGCAGCTGTTCCAGCGCAAGCAGCAGCGTCTCGTCGGGTTCATTCGCGAGCTCAGCTCTTTCCAGCGTTTCCTGGTCCTCGGGCTGTAGCCAGCCTTGATATCCAGACACCCTGTTGAGCAAGCTCGACGCGCGCTCGGGTCCATCATCTAGGAAGGACACGGCCTCGGTTCTCAGCGAGCGCACCGTACGGCGTAGCCCTAGGCGCCTCTCAGGGGGGACGATCGAAGCGCCACCAGATCCATACCCGGCATTTCGCACGCTGCTCCACCGTTGTCGCCATTGGAAGCCGACGCGAACATGGCCATGCCGCTCCACCTCGTCCAGCCGTTCGATCAAAGTGTCCAGATCCTGCTTGCGACGCTCTGGAGGGGAACCGAGCATGAGCAGGTTGCGCGTAAGGGTCTGTGAGTCAGAGAAGGCCTGGTATTTTGGGTGCGCCGCCTTCAGCTCAGACAAGACTCCGCTGACCCGGGTCTCGTGTTCGTGCATCCACGCACCCAGAGGATCCTCCCCAGATTGATCTCGCCGTCCACCGATCTTGATCGCCGGCAGCCCATAGACTCGGGTTCTTCCAAGCGCGTTTTCAACGGCGTCGTGCTGAAAGCTTGAGATCAGCACTTCCTGGGCGATCACCTGTCCTTCGTTCAACTCTGACAGACGCTGCTCTAAAGCTGCAATCACCTGGGTCTTGCCAGTCCCCGGTGGGCCGATGATCAACGCCACATCGGGCGTGTTCAAGGCCACGTCCAAGGCTTCAATCTGTCGATCAGTCGGGCTCCCCCGATAAAAGGTCTCACGAACATGGCGTGTGAGCGGCGGCAGGCGCGAAGCTCGGACGCGAGGAAGAGGAATATCCAGGAGCAGCGCGCTCAGACCTGGTACCCCATATCCGCCTTCAATGCTTTGACGTGCACGAATCCGCCGGAGATGCTGCGTGCGGTGCCCTGCCAAGGAAAGATACACGTAGCCAGGGCAAGGTGGCTCGCGGTCGTCGGTCTTGAGAACGAGTCCATCAGTGCCCTGGTAGATACCTCCCTTGATCGCCGCTCGCCCTCTGGCCACAGGTGCTTCCAGATCACGCTCGGCGCTCCAGTCCGGCGGCGTTGCGCCAACTTCCGCCAGCTCCGAGCCATCGGTTTCCTCGAGCCATCGCTTCATGAACTCCTGCAATGCGATCGGATCTCCCTGAAGGATCCAACCGCCCCCCTCGGCACTGACAGGTGTAACACGCGTGTACTGCAGCGCTTGGACTTGTGCGCCCTTTCGAAGCGTCCGCTCCCACTCACGCTGGCCGTAGAGGCGCCACAGGTCCAGGTAGCCGCCTGGCGTCGTGGCCGCAGCCCGCAACTTATCGGTCTGGCCGACGCCTACAGGCTTCACATTGGCTGCAGCGTCCAAGATGCGTATGTCTCCCAGCATCAACGTGAAAGGTTGCTCCACGGCCCTGGGACGTCGCGCTAGCCGCTCGAACCAGAGCGCTCCTTGGTCGTCCTCGCGAAGATCCAAAGCCATTCGACGACCAACGAGCTGGACTTGCCCCTTCCGGTCCGCTCCGTAGATCGCAAGGAAAACCATGGACGAGTTGTCCGTAGGATCGTCGCAGACGAATTCCTCGCGCAGCCAGGCTGCTGCAATGGTGATGTCATCCGTATCGATGCGACCGGACTGCCGCATCTGGTCGACGGCACGGGTATCGATGAGGATGTCCAACTGGGGGAGCGCCAGCGTCTTTTGCGGTGTGAAGTAACGAAGACTGACCCGCCCCGGTCGAGCGTCCTGCAACACCCATCGGATCTCGGGATTGGTGGCACGTTGATCCAGGTCCTTCGAGCCGGAAGTAAGCTCCAGGTACGTCAGGTTTTGTCCCTGCGTCAGGATCCAGGCATCGGCTTCCGAGCTCAACAGAACGCCCCCCCCCCTCACCCAGGACGTGCTGAGTGTCGAACCGTCGTTGACCTTTGCGGTCAGGACTTCGGAGGATAGAAATGGTGATTCGTTCAGCTTCATCGGATCACCACTCGAAGCGCCATGCGTCATGCGTTGCGCGACGGTCGCCCACATGGATAAGGTATGTCTGCCCACTGCGCGGAAGATCATGACGCGCGCGCAGCGGCTCAGCCAGTCGAGCACCACGCCACTGGAGCGAAAGGGGCAGGTTGCCGATGGGAATCAGAGAGAGTTGCCGTCCTGCAAGGCCGAGTCCGAGGAACGGAACCGCGTCGGAGTGACGTGAACTGCCCGGCGGTGCCAGTCGCAGCTCACCACGCCCGACATTGAGCACCTGGCGCCAGCCAGACTCAATCAGTCGGTCCGCCGGTTTCGCGTTGTCGGGCAGATCGTCTTTGGCGGCCACGACGAAGTGCCGCAGCAGGAGCTGATGGTCTTCTGGCGCAATCTGTTCACAGAAGGGGCAGTGACGCGCAGAGTTCCAATAGAAAGAACCGCCACAGCAGCGTTCGTCGTGGTCGCACCGCACCTGTATCGCTGCTGCCGACTCGAAGGCTTCTGCCCACTCCGCCATAACCGGGCGTTCACCCGGCTCGTTCAGCCCTTGGCGGAAGCACTGATCAAACAAGCGCCGTAATTCCGGCGTGCACACCAACTCGCGGTCCAAACCGGACTCTGCCCGATTCTGATCGTCGTCGGAGTGATCGATCCATGGATGCGCGCCCTTCAACGCATCGGCTTCCAGCTCGGCATCGCCATCGACAAGCATCCCGCTCTTGATGGGATGCAAGTGGGTCAGCAGCTGGAAGGCAATAACCGCAAAACTCCAGATGTCCGTGTAGGTGCTGACACCCAAGTCACCACGCAATAGCTCGGGGGCGCCGTAGTCAGGCGTGTAAATCTGCAGGCTGCTGTCGCGCACTGCGTAGCTAAGATTGTCCACGTCGATGAGCCATACCTGCGAATGGGCGTGGGTGCTAGAAACAAACACGTTCCTGGGCGAAAGATCGCCATGCGCGATACCCAGCCCATGCAGTGCTGCAAGCACCCTGGCCAGCCGCGCCAGCAGGGCGAGGCGCCGCGCCAGCCCTCCAGACTGAACGAAGCCTTGCAGCTCACGCCCTTCACGCATGGCCTCGTCGAACTCCGTCATGATCGACTCGAGGGGGACCAAACCATCCATCAGCTCCATGACGTATCCCGGCCTTGGCTTGCTGATGTACGCCAATGGCATCACCACGGGAAGACCCATGTCCTGGATCGGCAGGTAGCGGATCCGATCCAGTTGACGGGCCCACGCCACCGTTGCTTGGTCGTCGGCCTTGGCATTCGCCAACTTCACGATCTGCCGAGCGTTGCCCTTGATGCGGACGACGGTCCCCTGTCCTCCCCTTGAGAGGCGCTCGCCTAAGGTGTACTCTCCTCCGCGGTCATCGAAGACTTTTTGTTCGCGCGCCGTCCGCACTTGAGGCGGTTCACGCTCAGCGTTTGCCATGTCATCTCCCCTTCTTTAATATCAGCGCCAGGCTCTTGTCGTCAGAGTGGCCGGGCGTGGCCCAGTGGGTCAGTTCGTGTGTCAGCCAGCGCCGCGACCTCTTGCGGCTCAGGCCTGAAATACGGCGGTACAGCGCCTCTGGAAACGCATGCAGTGCTCGTCCGTCCAGATCGTCTGCAATCCCGTCGGTCATGAGGATCACCTGATCCCCCGGCCGAGACAGCTCAAACTCATGCGTCGACCAAGCGCTCCACGCCCGGTCGATGCCCAAAGCACGCGTCTCATTGCCGAAGCCACTCCTCGGGGGGGTCAAGACTCGCACCTGTCCGTGGGATCGGATCAACACCATGCCGTCGCCCAACTGCCAGGTGCGCACATGGCCGTTTGCGTTGCACGCGGCCATCAACAGCGTCGTGGCCGCCTCGTCTGCACGATCCCGACCAACCGCCTGCAGCCAAGCGCGGTAGATGCGCGTCGCCAGGTCTCGCATCTCCTGTTGGTGGTCCAGCTCATTCCAAAGCAGGTCCATGGCGATGCGAACCGCGCAATGTGCGCCCTTGCCACTTTGGATACGACTACCCAAGCCGTCGGCTACGCACGCGATCCACCCGCCACGCCAGCCCCTGACCCCGCTGGCATCTTGGCACTGCTCTCCGGCTTCGGCATGGGACGGACCGATCACCGACGTACCGACGGCGCTCAGCATTCAGAGTGCGTCCAGATCGAGGTCGTCCTCAAGGTCATCACTCATACCGAGGGGTTGTGCCGTATTGGGCGATCCACTGGTGGACCGTGCCATTACGCTCATCGTGACCGCCCGGAAGAACTTGACGATGTCCCGCACGCCATCGGCCTCAAACACTGGCGCTTCAAGATCGTTGGTGAACTGGCGCAACATGGCTCGGTCAGCGTCTGCACCGATCGCCATCGCGAAACGTGTGGCCTTCTGGCCCCGTTCGCTGGCCTTCAGGGCCGCCAAAGGCTCTTGCCAGTCGTCCGTGGGCTCTCCGTCGGATACAAGCACCAAGACTGGCCTGTAGGCCCGGGATGGCACCAATTCCTTGTCTTCCAGCCATTGGCGCGCCATGGCGAACGCTGAGCCCATGGGGGTGCGACCTTGTGCGACCAAGACCTCCACACCCTCAATTCGGTGGGCGCCTACCAAAGGCACATGCGCTTTAGCGGCATCGCCCCCGAACGTGATCAGGCCCACTTGGATCTCCGCACGCAGGCGACTCTCCCGACCAAAGCTCAAGATCATGGTCTTGAGCGCCTCGTTCAATGCATCGATCTTGCCGTTGACCGACATGCTGCCGCTAATGTCGGCCAGCACGATAACCGGCAGCGGACGCGATTGCGGCGCGGCAAAACCTTTCAGCTTGGTGGGCGCCCCCTTGGGTTCAGCTTCAGGCGTCAGCAATGCATCATGCTCCTTCGCACGAATCACAGTGGCCTGGTGGAAGCGAGACACGATGTCTTCGCGAAATTTGGCAAGTGCCATGTTTTCAACTCCCTTGTTTGGTGTTTGTCAGTCTGCACTCGGCGCTGATCGTGCGACGAGATGAATGGTCCTTCGAGGCATCTTGTGACCGAACAGCATGACGTTGCGGCAGGCATGCTGTTGGACTTTCGGATTGAGTTCGACGAGTCGTGCCATACGCATAGTGGTGCACCGCTACATCTGTTGCAGGATCTGCAGTGCCTCAACCACGGCGCTCGCCTGAAGCTCAAGGTCGATTTCGTCGTCGCCAAGCTGCTCGAACAAGGCCTTGAATCGGGTACTTGCGCCCGGATAGAAGCGGCCAAAGTCAGCTTTGACTTGCTTCCACAGATCCATGGCGACAAAGCCCGTGAAGCCGAGCGGCAACACTCGCAGGCCTTTGCTCACGGCAATGTTGAACTCCTCCACCATGCCATTGGACGGAACCACCGCAAGTGGATTGCCAGCGATCTTGTTGCCGAACATGAACACGGCGAGTCCCGCGAACTCAAGCAGATCTTCCCGGTACGCTCGCCACAGCTTTTGCCCCTCGCTCGATTGCGGAAATGGGCGGATGACAAGCTCATCGGCAATGGTGCGTCGTTCCTCCCAGTAGATCTGTTGCAGAGCACCGTCCACGACGGTGCTGCCAATTCCGAGCCCCAGGCCTGTCACGAGGCGGAACTTCTCCTTCACCAGGCTCTTACTGAGCTTGTGAACGAAACCGAGAGCCTGATCGCTGGTGATCTTTTCGCCGTAAGTGTGGGCAGCACCCGAAACAAAGATCGTCTTGGACTTATACCGAGCTTCCACCCGACGTAGGACGGTAGGTATCTCGGCATACTCATCAACGAGCACCGCTCTGATGTTGTACCGCTGGAGGTCGCAGATGAAGTATTCCTGCTTCGCCTTGCGGTACTCGAAGTCGCCCTCCTTGTCGGTGGTCTCTCTTTTCTCTCTGCGTACAAAGCAGTAGTGCTTGCGCAAGTGGTTCCCATGTCGGGTGTGGAGGCGGCCCAGAACATAGTCCAGGTTCGGGTCCGAGAAGCTGAACCCGATGAACAGAAACATCTTGGAAAGCAGGTCCCCAGCCAAAGCCGTGAGGAAGTCTGCGCGCGAGAGATGGTAGGTCTCGTAGTCAGCCTTGCACAGTACCGCATCGTTCGCATGCGCCACGTCGCCATGCATCTTGTAGACAATGGCACTCCTGCCGTGCAGCGTCTGCAGCAACTGCTTTGGATCGTGCTTCACATCAGGACTTTTGCCCGACGCCCGCAAGGCGTCCTCGATAGTGGTGTCGTAGTTGGTCGTCCAATACGTCTCGATAGGCAGTCGCGCCAAGATGCGGTGGTTTTCCGTGACCTTGGTCTGTTTGCTGGAGAAGCCGTTCAGGATGGCGTTCGTGAGGTCGTTTCGATTGCTCCCGTGATGGTTCACGTGGTACTGCGCAATCTTGACGAGGTCGTGCTCCCGCTCCAAGTCCAGCTTGAGCTCATCGGCAAGTGGCTTCAGCAGGCCTTTCCAGTTAACGAATCCGGCGTCGACTGACATGCCGGCACCGGCCAAGATGGCGACGTTTCTCTCGCGCAGTTCTTTGGTGAAGTCCTCAATGAACTTCTCGATCGTTACGACGGCCATCTATTCATCCTCCCGAGTCTTCACTGCCACTCAATACTTCGCCCTGATCGCGATCGCCGCCTCGATCCAGGATTCCAGGTTATTTTTGATGTGGGCGTAGACATCCGTGCTGCTGGAGCTCGGCGGGTCATAGGCCTGCACGATCGTCGACAACTTTGCACCACTTGCCTTGAGCGTGACGTGATCGAATGGGTTCGAACCTTTCGAACTCGTCTTGCCCTCGCTGTTCTTGAGGTTGTGGACGTAAATTCCCAACACGCCCTTGCCGTCGTTCCAGCCCTTGGCGATCTCGTGGTTGATCCACTTTCGGTTAGCGGTTCCCGCACCGATGAGAACCACGACGCAGCTGCGACCACTCATCTGGTCGGCAATCCACTTCTCGATGGCTTTGTCGCCACCCTTCGTGATGGTTTCCCAGTCGTTGTCCTTCGCGGGCTGGTTGCCCTCGATTGCGCCGATATTGCGCACTTGGGACGCGCGCCAGTTATCCGGGTTGTAGTGAAAGCTGTAGAAAACTTTGCGTGCCATGGCTGTTCCTTTGGGGGTGTACGCGACCACCTAGTTGATCACGTTGATCTCGGCAGCCCCACCGCGGGACCGCCTTCACTTCACATACTGCGAACACCGTGCCACCTACAAGACCCTTTATAAATCAACAACTTAGAGAGAAAACCAACCTGGAAATATGAGACTTCAATAATAAATATTGCATTCACGAAAAAATTCTTACCGCTCTTTTCTTTGGCGCATGGGCATCAGCGATCCACGAGGAGTTGCCATTCAATCGCCCGTCGTGCCGAAGAAATACCCGACCATGTTGGCAAGTTCCGGATATGCCGCGCGCATCGGTTCGAAGTTCAGCGATTTGATGTCTTGCATCGACATCTGGCTGGCTCTCGTGGCATTCATGCCTCTTGTTCTACGAAAGCCGTGCCAGCCTCCTCTAGTCTTGTTGTTCCTGCGCTTCGAGTCCCAGGCGCTTAATCCAGTTGCCCAGCGTTTGATGATTGGCGAACCCCAACATCTTGGATGCAGCGATCTTGCGGTCACCCGATTGTTTAAGTGCTTTGGTAATGTAGCTGCGCGAGACTTCGTCCAAAAGTCCTTGCAAATCAAAGTCTTGCGTCAACGGCCTGCTGAAGGGGCTTTGGTCGGCCGGCTGGACTTGGAGCAAGGCGCCCGTTATGTCCTCGGCCTGAATAACTGGCCCAGGAGACCAGATCGCGGCCCGCAGTAGGGTGTGATATAGCTCGCGGATGTTTCCCGGCCAAGGATGAAGGACAAGAAGCTTTTTTGCACTCGCGGAAATTTTCTTCTCTTGTGTTTCCGGCTTGCCGCGCGCGTCCGCATTGATCTGGGCCAGGAATGCGTCTGCGAGCAAGTCAATATCGCCATCGCGTTCCCGAAGTGGCGGAAGGCGAAGAATCCCCACGGCCAGCCGGTGGAACAGATCTTCTCGGAAGCGGCCCGTGGTGACATCCGCCGCCAAGTCACGGTGTGTCGCGGCGATGATACGCACATCAACCTTGACTGCTTTTGAGTCTCCAAGCGGCATGACCTCTTTTGCCTGCAAAGCGCGGAGAAGCCGCACTTGAGTTTCGAGGGGGAGGTCGCCAACCTCATCGAGGAACAAGGTCCCGCCATGGGCCTCCTGGAAATGCCCTTTGCGAGCAACAACCGCCCCTGTGAAAGCCCCCTTCACATGACCGAAGAGCTCGGAGTTAGCCAGCTCGGGCGCGATGGCTCCGCAGTTCACCGCAACGAAGGGCTTCCCAGCCCGCTCGCTAGCCGCGCAAATGGCTTCTGCAAAGAGTTCCTTGCCAGTGCCAGTCTCGCCTAGGACCAGGACTGGAACATCGTGGGCTGCGATACGGCGGGCAAGCTGTACCTGTCGGCGCACAGAGTCGCTGCAGTGCAGGATCTTGCTGAACTGCGGTGCGCCCTCCGTCGGCCCTTGGGCCAGGCGCTCGATCCGGTCCGCACTGCGCTGCAGGAACTCGGGAAGGAAGTCACTCGCCAGATCGAACGGGAAATCAACCGATTCCAGACCATGCTCCTTCGATGTCTGGATCAACTTGGCCGGGAAGCGAGTCTTCGCCAGCATGATCCAGATCGCAGCCATGGCAGGGGTACCGGGGCTCAAGTGCAATGTGAGTTCTACGTCTTGCCGAGGCAAGCCAAGGTCCTTGAGGTGCTTGCTTACCTCGTTGTAGATCGACGCGTAGTCGATTGGACTGCGAAGGTCGATCTCCTGAAGATCGACGTCGGCACCCTCGTAACCGCATCGTTGCTCAAGCCACGCGCAGTAGGCGGAGCTGCGTTCATGCCCGTAGTTGGTAAGCAGGTAGACTCGATCAAACTTCTCTGAGCTCAACAAGGCCGTCGCAACTGGGCCAAAGCCGGCTGCGGACCCAGCTTCCGCAGCTACGTGGTCCGCGTTGCCGATCCAGGAAATGAGCCATCGCTTGTAAGTCACTAAGCGATGATAAACATTTCAACATTTCCGCAAAAAATATTGCAGACATGCATCCAAGGGATCTGCACAAACATCCCTAGTACGTACTTTACCGCCAGCATCTCGGAGGGAAGATCGCATTTCACAAAGCAAACCGACCCGATTCGGCCTGAGTCAGGTAAGCGCAAGGTTTGCACCAAGCAAGCTGTTTTCCGCGCCCTCTTGAAGATGCGGGGCGGCCGGCTCTGCCGAGAAGAGTCCGATTCTCCCTGTCAAACCTGACGCACTGCCACGTTCTCGAGCACGCCATAGAAGGAGCATATCGCCACCAACAGCGCGCGCTATTTATTCGAGCGTCTGCTTTCTGTCCGTTAGTGCGCACCCAAGAACGAGGAGTCGATGACGGCTTTCGCTGCGTACCCGACATCTACGCACCTTCGCCGTATTTGGCCTTCATGAGGCCGGCGTGCAGATTCTCGAAGTCCCAGTACAGGGCGACAGAACCGCTTTCGCCGTCATCGTTGGTTCGCACAGTTCCCCCCAGTCGTGATGCAGTCGTCGTAATGCCCGCGGTTAGAGTTAATTGACCGAGGAGAGGAATCCCAAAGAGTCGGGCGCACCTGATCAACGATCCAGAGCCACGCAATGGCTACTCCGACATAGACACCACCGTAAGCGGCGTAAACACGCCCAGCCGCGGTCTCGTGTAGCGTTAGCAACCATGCGAAGAGCGCCAAGCTCAAGAACGCTGGAACCAAGAGCCAGATTGACTTGCCCTGTTTGAGCCAGAGGTATGGCAAGTAGCAACCGACAATCTCGGCCACTGCCGTCGCAAAGAAAAGAATGAAGATCCGCATCGGCTCATTCTGCCAATGACCCATTCGTCGCCAGTCTGCCTCGACGCGGTTGAACGCGGCGGGCCACGTCAACGCGGGATGACCGTGCGCTTATGGAGATTTGAGCTCTTCAGGCGCCCATCGCAGCCGTAGTCGGCTGCTCTCGCTGAAGGTGCGATACGGCGTGGGTGGGGACGCATTCTTCCCAAATCGATCGCGCACAACCTTGACACTGCCCGCACTGCATACCCACACCCAGCTCGAGCTGTATGTCGTCGAAGCCCATGCCCGAGCGGGCGCAGTGGGCGATGGTCTTGTCGCTGACGCGGCGGCACACACAAACAATCATGGGCGGAGGGCAAGGCGGTTGATGTTCAAGAATGATAATGACTCTCATTCGCTACCGCAAATCCGCCTGTCGGGCGGGTGCCACCCGCCATTGCCTCAGCTCACCGAGCCCATCTGGCTCTGCAGGTAGTTCTGCAGCCCCACCTTGTCGATCAGTTCGATCTGGGTTTCCAGGAAATCGATGTGTTCCTCGGTGTCGTCCAGGATCTCCTGCAGCAGATCACGCGACACATAGTCGCGCACGGTTTCGCAGTGCGCGATGCCGTCCTTGATCGTGGCCTGCGCGCCCTGCTCCAATGCCAGGTCACTGCGCAGAATCTCGGGCACGTCCTCGCCGATGTTGAGCTTGCCCAGGTCTTGCAGGTTGGGCAGGCCGTCCAGCGTGAAGATGCGGTCCATGAGCTTGTCGGCGTGTTTCATCTCGCCGATGGATTCGTCGTATTCCTTCTTCGCCAGCTTGTCCAGGCCCCAGTGCTTGAGCATGCGGTAGTGCACGAAGTACTGGTTGATCGCGGTCAGCTCGTTCTTGAGCTGGGCTTGCAGGTGGCCGATGGCCTTGGGGTCGCCTTTCATGTGGGCTCCTTTAATTTGGGTTGTAGTGGGACAGATTGTGCGGCGCGAAGACTCTCGCGGGAAGTTCTTACCGGTCGCCTTGTCGATCGCGCACAGATGTCAGGAGGCCCATGCCCAGTGGTTGTCCAGGCGAAAACCGGCCAGACCCATGCGCGAATGCCCAGCGCTGCGGGCATGGTCGGCACCGGCTGCCCACCATTGACCACGGGCCATCGCGAGTGCACAGGCATCATGTAATGCAAGCCTATCGACAAGCGCCGAGCCTGGTTTTGTGGCGACAACCTGGTGGGCGCGGGTCGCGCTGACCAAAAAGCCTCCGCCGGGTCGAGCGCAAATGTCACCGCCATATCCGTGCGAATGGCCAGAGGATGCCACTGCGCTGAATTGATGGCCATCCCAGGTGGCGAGGATGGGCGCTGCCATGCGGCTCCCGTTGTCGTCGTGTTCTGCCTGCAATGCCACGCCAACACGGCGGGTGACCGGATCGAATGCAAGGTGGCGGACACTCAAGCGGGAGTCGGGAAGTCGCCATTGGTCAAATACTCGACCCGAGCGAGGATCCATCGCAATCAGCGATGGGTCCATGCGGTCGAGTTGCCGATGGCTTCGACCGGTCTCGCTCTGTGTCGGAATGCCTCCGTTGGCAACCATCAACGCGCCCGCCGGAATGTCCCCCAATTGCGCGGACAACAAGAGCATGGCGTGGGGATCCATGCCATGGCTAGGCCATTCGCCGATCTTTTGAAGCGTGTCTGTTCTTCGCAGGCCGATCATGCCTTCACCGCTGGATCGATCGGTCTCCGTGGTCAGCACTTGGTTGGCATCATCCAGCCGCATCAAGTGCCCATTCAACTGGCGATCGTCATCGATCCAGTGCCATGTGGATGCACCGGTGGCGGGATGCCACTTCAGCAGCCAGTCCCCAGGTCGACGCGCGGCGACCAAGACCGTGCCATCCGGACCCACCGACAGACCGTGCGCCCGCGTGGGCAATTCAAGTCGGCGAACGACTTTGACGGATTCACTGCGATCCAGCGCCAAAACACCGACCTCTTGTCGACCTTCTCTGGTCCAGGATGCCACCATGCGCGCCTGATGCGAATTCACGGTCCCGTGGGCCCACGGCTGAGCGATCAGCCCACTGAGCAGGACCAAGGCATCGCGGCGCGTAGGCATATCCGTCACCATGGGGTTCCCTGCATCGATCAATCGCCATCCCCGATGCCGACCTCCAGCGCCGCTCCCACCTCGTTCTGCATCAGCGCGGTGAGTACCTTCAGATCTGCAGAGGCAGATTCCACGCGAGCTGTATCCGCTGACGCCAGCGACTGCATGGCTCCATCGGCTTTTTGAACGGCTTCACGCCAGCGCTCGGCCAGCCCCACTTGGCCTCGACCCCGCAGGTAGGTTTCGATGGACACCGCCGCATCACCTGGCACGGGGTTCGTTCCAGACTCGGCCACTGCCAGTGAACGCAGAGCAGCCCAGTGCGCGCGCCAGGCTGCCACCGTCTGGCCCGAGGCAGCCCGGGCGAAGCTGGGTTTTCCGCCGCGCGTCTGCGCCTCACGCAACGGCTTCTCCAGACCTGGCCAACGCAACCGCTCCAGCCCACCCAGCCACTGATTGATGAATTCCGCAAAAGCAGTGCCAGCGTCGGTAGCGTCGAGAGGCGCACTGGCGAGCGCATTGAAGGCATCGCGCAGCGCGTTGGCTTCGTCCTGAACCTCTTGTGCTGCCAGCACTGCATAGGTGCAACCCGGTGTGCCTGGCTCCACCGGCGCTGACCACAACAAGTGCTCCAGGGCGGGCAGCCCCTTTGCCGGAGTGCCGACGCGCTGCATGTCGTCCAGGTTACGAGGCTGGCGAGCCATCATTCGCTTCAACAAGTCGGGACGCAGTGGCTGAAAGTCGATACTGCGAAGCGAGCGCCTCTCCACGAGCGGACCTACAGAAACCGCGGCGAGCGATTCCTAGGCCAGGGCCGTCTTCACCCAAGCATCACGCGCCTGCCCGAGCGCGGCTGGTCCGGCGCAATGGCGTGCAAGCGCACTCGAAAGATCGGGCGCTGCCAGTGCAAACGCCTGGGCGCGTGGAACGGTGTGCGTGCGATGAAGGCCTGCCACCGCATGTTCGGCGGTGTAGAAGGGAACAGGCTGCTGGGCATGCGCAGCGGCTGAACACAAAAACACGCAGGCCGACAGCGCCTGCTGGAGAAGTGAGCGTTTCATCAAAGGCTTTCCACAAAGGCCACAAGCGCACGGCGGTCGGCTTCATTGAATCGAAGCACTTGTTGCTTGCTGTCCTCCGCTTCACCTCCATGCCACAGCACGGCTTCCAGCACACCGTCGGCACGGCCGTCGTGCAACAGCCGCATGTGACCGTTGACATCACGGATCAGTCCGATGCCCCACAGGGGTGGCGTCTTCCACTGGCGGCCGTTGGCCAGAAAATCGGGACGACCATCGGCCAGGGCATCGCCCATGTCGTGCAGCAGCAGGTCGGTGTACGGCCAGATGGTCTGACCGGACACGGCCTTGCTGGTCAGACGCGGGAAGGGTCCCTCGGCGGTGGTGTAAGACGGCCGATGACACACGGCGCATTGCGCTTGGGTAAAGAGCTGCTGGCCCCGCAGCACCTGGGGATCGCGCACGTTGCGGCGCGCCGGTGGCGCCAACGCCGCCTGGTAGAAAACCACGTCCTCAATCGTCTTGTCCTCGATTTCCACCCCGCCGGGTTCGGCGCCAGAGGGTGCGGCGCGGCAATCGACCTGGGCCAGTGTGCAGGTCTCGTGGGAAAAGCGGGTCGACGTGATGCCCAGATCGCCCTGGAACGCGCCAGCCGTCTGGTGCGCTAGCGTGGCCACGTTGGCTTTCCATCCAAAGCGCCCCACCATCTCGCGCTCGGCGAAGACGTCCCACACGCGGTTGGGTTTGCCCTTGATGGGCCCAGGCTGTCGCGCCTGGGTATCGGCATTTGCCAAGATGTCGCTTTCGGCAATCGCCTCGAGCAACCCCACACCGATCACTTGTGGGGCAATGCGCGGGCTGACCAGGGTGGATTTGCCCAAGGCGCCGTAGCCGAATCGGTCGGTTTGGTAGATCGGTTTTTGCAGGGTGTATGGCGTTCCGTCTGCAAACCTGCCGTGCACGGGTTCCCACCGCAGGCGCACGCGCGCTTCAGGCTTCACGCCCTGCACGGAGGCTGTGTTGAGTTGGTCGCCGTAGACCGGGTGCGGCTTCGGCCCCCCGTGCGCGTCCTGGCCGGGCACCGACAAGCGCAGCAGCAAGGCCAGCGGCTCCTCGTCTGAAATGCCTCGCTGCCAGGGCGGCGGCTCACCCCGGCCATCGTGCATATGGCAGGCCGCGCACGAGCGCGCCAGAAAGTGGGGACCGAGCCCGTCGCGCGCGGTCGTGCTCGCCGGTGTTTCGACCCAGTTGCGCTTGAAGAACGAATTGCCGATGACGAATCGCGTGCGTTCGTCATCAGGCAGGTTGGCCGCGGGGAAGGAAAACGCGTTGCGCCCGGTGGCCCATACGGTGGTGCTTCCACCGGTCATTTCACCAAGCAGATCGGCGCTGGCCGGCTCGGCTTGGGTGTCAACGCTCACGATGAGGGCCGCCGTGGCGGCCGTCACCACCACGGCGGCCGCCAGGGCCGCGCGCCTCACGGTTGCACCAGCGTCAGCTTGGTGATGCCGATCGCCGCCGCCGCCGCCACGATGTCGTTGGACTGAGCGGTCAGGCTCTGGATGGTCGCTTCGATCTTGGCGCGGCCGGCACTGCCCTGCACGATGGCACGGTCAAACGGCGCCGGGATGGATTCGGCCGCCAACACCGAACTGCGGATCTGTTGGCTGGTCTTTTGCGCCAATGCCGCGTCCTTGGCCGCGACCAGGTCGCGCAGGCTGGGGCCCTGCAGCGTGCTGCCGTCGGCGCGCACGTAGCGGCCCAGCCACACGTTCTCGATGCCCTTTGCGTTGGTCACCGCATCGCGGTGGGTGTTGTCCGAGAAACAGCTGTGCTCGTCCTCCTGGTCCTGGCTGGCCAGGGCCACCTCCAGGCGTTCGCCTGCAAGTTCACCGCGCGAGAGCGACCCCATGGCCACGTACATCTTGCGCAGCGACTCGTTGCCACCCTTCTCGAACTTCGCGCGGAAGTTGTTCTTGGCGCCCGGGGCCCATGCCTTGACCAGCATGTTCAGGTCGTCGATCAGCAGCTCGGTCACCACATTGAGGTACTGGCGGCGACGGTCGGCATTGGGCGCCTTGCCGTCGACGAAGTCCTCAAAACTGCGGTTGCCCGGCCCCGTCTCCGACAGGTCCTGGCCCCACAGCATGAATTCGATGGCGTGCCAGCCGGTGGCCACGTTCTCCTCGCCGCCCTTTTCGTTGAGCGATGCCAGCGCCTTCTTGGTGATGGCCTGCTTGCGGTTGTTGACGATGCCGGCGGTTTTTTTGCCATCCACGTAATCCACGTAGGACTCATCCATCGGCCACGCGTTGAGTTGCCCTTCAGGTCCGTTGTCGTCATCGATGGGGCCACCGTAGAAGCGGAACGCCTCGGTCTGGCCGTAGAACTCGCGCGCCTGCAGCCACGCCTTGCGGGCTGCGTCCAGGGTGGTCTGCGAGGGTGCCGCGGTGAACGCCTTGATGGCCTGTTGCAGGGCCTGCGCCCCCGTCAGCGTGTCCTGGTAATTCGCATGCACCAGGGTGGCGTAATGGGCAGCGACGCTTGCAGGCGTGGCCGCTGTCTGGGCATCGACAGGCGCGGCGAATGCCACGGCGAACAGTGCAGCGGCCAGGGTGGGTTTGAATTTCAGGGTCATTGGCCAGCTCCTCGTTGAATGATCGTTAGTCTAAATGAGAACGGTTATCGTTCGTATAAATAGCCGTAGTTTCTGACAATGGCTGGGGGTCATGCAGGTGCGAGCGCGTAGAGAAGTCGACGACTTCTCGGGACAGGGTGCTGCACGACAAGGCCGCGACGCACCAGTTCGTTCAAGGTTCGGTACGTGGTGGTGAACGCGATCGGATTTCGCCGGTTGCAAACCTCAAGGAACACCTCTTCCACCGTGGCCGCGCGCCCGAGGCGCGCCAGCGCGGCATGAACCATCGGTTCGTACACGCTTGGGCGTTTGGTCGGCAGATGCCGCCCCGAACGGGTCGGATTGAGACCTTTCATCAACTGCGCTGGCGGCCGGCACAGGTCAGGACAAGGGTGGCCTGAAGGCTGGCGAGGTGGGTCGGCATGCGGTCATTCTAGTGTGCGAATAGGAATGGTTCGTATTCCTTGTAAGATTGGAGCACTTTGGTGCGTCAGCGTTCCGAAGCTCACTTTCACCGCCATCCCCCCCCTAAAGAGAGACATCCATGCGACGAGCCCGCCCGACCGTTCCCCTTCGCCCGATTGCCCTGGCCAGCCTCATGAGCTGCCTGGTGGCCGCGCCTGCCTGGGCGCAAGGCAGCACCTCCACACTCCCGCAAGTGGAAGTGCGGGCCGGGGAGAACAAGGCCTTCACCAGCAACAGCATCCAGGTGGGCACCTTCCGTGACCAGGACCCCCTGGACGTGCCGCTGACCAACCAGGCCATCACCCGCGAAGTGATCGACGCCCAGGGCTCGACCACCCTCTACGGCGCGCTGCGCAACACGGCTGGCGTATCGCACGCGCAGATCGGCAACGCCACCTACGACAACATCGCCATCCGCGGTCTGCTGGTGGACAACCAGCGCAACTACCGGCTCAACGGATCGCTGCCCATCGTCAACCTGATCGACACACCGCTGGAGAACAAGGAGCGCGTGGAGGTGCTCAAGGGCGCGGCATCGCTGTACTACGGCCTCGTGCCACCGTCGGGCATCGTCAACCTGGTGACCAAGCGCCCGGCCGCGCAGCCGCTGACCACCGTCACCACGTCGATCAACGAGCACGGCGCGGTCGGTGCCCACCTGGACCTGAGCCGCCGCTACGGCGAGGGCAACGACAAAGGCATCCGCCTGAACGTGGCGGCCGGCACGCAGGAGGTGGGCGTTTCCTCGTTCGAAGGCAACCGCGGTCTGTTCTCGCTGGCACACGACTGGCGCATCAGCCGCGATGCCACCCTCAAGCTCGACGTGGAGCACTACCGCAAGAACGTGAGCGAGCCCGCCACCATCGTCTTCAATGCCGCCCAAGGCGTGCCCGACCCGGTGGACAACCGCCTCAACCACGCCGGTGAATGGCAGCGCTACGACGCCGAGGCCACCAACGTGCTGCTGCGCTCGGACATCAACCTGAACGACACCTGGGCGCTCACGCTGGAAGCCGGCCATGCCGAGACGACCCGCGATCGCAACTTCTCCACGCTGGCGATCAACGACCTGGCCACGGGCGCGTCCAGCCTGAGCGTGTTCTACCAACGCAACCAGCGCTTCGCCAACACCAACGCGCGGGCAGAAGTGGTGGGCGCCCTGCAGACCGGCGCGGTCGCTCACGAACTGACGTTCGGCCTGACCTCCAACGCCCGTCGCTTCCGTGGCGAAGGCGCACCCACGGTCAGCGGCATCGCACAGAACTACTACAACCCCCGCGTGATCGACCCCGTGGCGGCGGGCACCTGGACGCCCGCCGCGCGCAGCCGCGTGAGCGACCGCGGCCTGTATGTGTTCGACCGCATGCGCCTGGGAGACCAGTGGCAGGTGCTGGCAGGCGTGCGACGCGGCGACTACAGCAGCCAGACGGGCACCGGCCCCACCTTCAAGTACGACGAGACTTCGCCCAACGTGTCGGTGATCTACAAGCCCACCAGCGATGTCTCCATCTACGGCAGCTACATCGAGGCGCTGGACGAGGGTGGGACCGCCCGCTTCGGACGCGCGAACGTGGGCGAGGTGTTGCCACCGGCCGTGAACAAGCAGCGCGAACTGGGCATCAAGACCCGCCTGGCGGGCGGCATGCAGGCACAGGCCGCGCTGTTCGACATCAGCCGCCCGCTGGTGACGGTGGACGGCAGCAACCGCGACGTGCTGGGCGGCGAGAGCACCTACCGGGGTCTGGAGGTGTCGATCGGGGGCGAGATCAGCCGCCAGTGGTCGCTGCTGGCGTCGGCTGTCTTTCTCGATGCCGAGATCACCAGCGTGAGCGCCTTCAACGCCACCGAGCTGGGCAAGACGCCCGAGAACACCGCGCGCAGCACCTTCAGCCTCTTTGGCGAGTACCGCGTCGCCTCGGTGCCGGGCTGGTCGCTCAATGGCGGGGTGTACTTCGTGGGCAAGCGGGCCGTGAACAACCTCAACCAGGGCTACGTACCCGCTTACACCACCGTTTCACTGGGTACGCGCTACGCGACCAAATGGGGCAGCACGCCCGTCACGCTGCAGGCCAACCTGGACAACGCCACCGATCGCGACTACTGGGTGGGCACCGGCGGCAACTACCTGTCGGCCGGGCTGCCGCGCACGCTGCGCGTGGCTGCCACCTTCGCGTTCTGACCGATGGCTGCGGCACGTCTGCGGCGCCTGTGGCTCAAGCTCCACCGATGGGTGGGCTTGAGCCTGGGCATGCTGCTGCTCATCTCGGCCACGACCGGCACCCTGCTGATCGTGGGGGAGCCGATCGACGAGGCCCTGCGCCCCGATCTGCACCGCGCCCAGCAAGCCGGCGACGGCAGGCTCGACCCGGTACTGGCCCGACTGCGCGCCGAATTCGGTGACGACGCGGGCTTCACCTTCCGCCCGCCGCGCGAGCCTGACGAGACGCTGCACGTCTTCGTCTCAGGCCCGTGGACCGGAACGCTCTTCATCGATCCCTCCACCGGCACCGAGAGGGGCCGCCTAGGCCAGACCGAAGGCTTCTTCAACACCGTTTTCGCGTTGCACAGCACGCTGCTGGCCCACGAGGCCGGCCGCGCCGCCCTGGCGCTGAGTGCGCTGGCGTACCTTCTGTTGCTGGCCACCGGGCTGGTGCTGTGGTGGCCCAAGTGGTGGCGCCACGCACTGACGGTGAAGACCGGTTCCGGGCTGACGCGGTCACTCTTCGACCTGCACCGGGTGGCCGGTGCGCTCACGGGCATCGTCGTGCTGGTGAGCATCGTGACCGGGGCCTACATGGCGTGGCGACCGATCTCGGCAGGGGTGTCGGCGGTGGCGGGCAGCACGCCCGTGAAGCCCCCGGTGATCACCGAACCCGTGGACCAGGCGCTGGCCACGGTCGATGCCGCCATGGCCGTGGCACGCCAGCGGGTGCCCGACGGCATGGTGGGTTATGTGCAGGTGCCTGCCCGAGGCACCCAACCCCTGCGCATCCGCTACCGGGTTCCAGACGACCCGCACCCAAACGGCCTGACGTCGGTGTGGATGCATCCCGGCACCTTGCAGGTGCTGGCGGTCAACCGCTGGAACGAGCTCGACACGGGAACCCGGGCCTATTCATGGATCTACCCGCTGCACATCGGTGAGCTGGGTGGCCGGGCCACGTGGCTGCTGACCCTGCTGTCGGGCCTCGCGCTCGCGTGGATGGGCGTCAGTGGAACTTGGTTGTGGTGGCGCCGGCGTTGTGCAAGAGGATGAACGCGATCGCCACCTACAAGAATCTGAGAGCGCCCGCCCCAAACAGCGCGGGACTCAAACCGTTGTCTTGTCGTGGCCAGGGGTCACTTCGGCCCTTGGCCCCACACCAACTTCGTTTTTTGCCGCGCTGTAGCTGGCTACGAGGTACGGCATCAAATAGTTCAGCATCACGTGGATCCAAGAAGGTGCTTGTCCGTCCATCAATGGCCCCCCCTGATTGATCAGGTTGACCAACGTGCCCACCACTGCCGACACGCGAAGCGCATTCACCACAATGTGTTTTTCTGATGCGGCTTTGACGATGCGTTTCATGTGGGAATCGTGTGGATGGTGAGGAAAGAAAGTCGTGCTGCAGGAGCGAAGCTCACCTCGATTTTCCAACATCAAACGTCCCACAGATCGTCTACCAAACCACGGCGGCGTTGTCGCGTGTGCTTTCTCGTACCCGGGCAGATGCCTGAGTTTGACGTCTCACCCGAACTCCTGACTCTTCAAAAATAGGGCGACGGTTGCTTTCCGGCAGGCCCGAGAGGACGCATGGAGAAGCAATGAACAGGTCAAGCTTTTCTGAGGACCAGATCGCGCACTCACTGCCATTGGCTGAATTAAGCGCACCGGTAGCGCTTCACCCAAGGTCTTCAGCCTGGTGAGCAAAAGCATCGACCCGATAACAGTACCGTCATCCGCGCGATGCGAATATTGATCTGTCTATTTAGACCGCACTCCGATCGGCGATCTCCTGCCCTGTCGGTTTCAGTTGTCCCGAGCGGTTTACCTGGACCCTGTCACACGGATCAGCGCTCCCGAGCGCGCGTCGAAGATCCCCACGTCGATCACGATACCCGGGCGCCGATCGTCGTACACCGATACCTCGATTTCCTGGCGACTGGGGCCCGGCGAGAACACCCATCCACCGGGCTCGATGCGCCCGGGCGACTGACCGCATTTGTACGGAGGAGGTTGCTGGCCCGGGGGACGGTTGGGGTACCAGACACGGCATTCACCGGGAGGCGGTAGATGTCCATTGGGAATCCGCGTCTGACCTTGCCGATGGAAGTACGAATTGCCAGCTCGGTCGCCTCGCTGTGAGCGCTCCTCGTACCGCTGCTTGCCCTTGCCTGACTCGTCTTTGCCCTCGTCGGCGTGCGCTTGCGCGCCCAGCAGCATCAGGCATGCCAATGTCGTCAACGCGGTTCGTTTTTTCACATGGGTCTCCTTGAAACAGTGCGGTCACTTATATCGCGCCAGATGGATCGAAGATGTGGCGGGCATGTAAAGCCGCGCGCGGTCTTTGCGCTTCCATCTGACTCCATCGAAGACCGTCACCCTGGGCATTGATTGTGTGGAAGCTCAACACCCTAGATGCTTTCACAAACTGTCCAGAGCACGAAGCGCTGAGGCTGATGTACTGGCCTCGAAACCCTTGCGCTATCAAATCCGCGGTGAGCGATACCCCGCGATGTAGACCTCCTGCCCCCTGGTCTCGACCGCGCCGGGTCGCGCCCTGCGCACCAGCGCCATGGCCTCCTGCCATCCCAGCCCCTGGTCCATCAAGAGCAAGCAAGCCACCGTGCCTGCCCTGCCCAGTCCGCCTCGGCAGTGCACGAGGATGCCCTCCCCCTGCCGCAGCGCACCGGCGAATTCGGAGCGCTTTTGCTCCCAGACAAGGTCAAAGCTGGCCTCTGGCGCTTGGCCATCCGAGATCGGCAAGTGACTCCACGCCATCCCGCGGGCCGTGATCGAAGTGCCCAGTTCAGGCACCCCCAGCATGTCGAACTCGAACTTCTCCAGCAACGTGATCACCCGCTTTGCTCCCCACGCGGCAATCTTGTCCAGATCAGCCTGCAGGTCCCGGTCCCAATCGGGGCCGGTGAAACTCTTGCCCTTCTTACCCGGGCAGAAGGTGAGACCGATGCGCCCCGAAGTCTTCGAGCTGTGCCGTGCATCTTGAGCCGCCGCCGCCATGGGCACCACCACCTCGTTGATGTACAGCGGATGTGTTTCGCTGGTTCGCACCTGTGTCGCTCCCTTGATCATCGTTCGCCCTGCCCGTCCACCTTGCGCTTGATACGCCGATCCTCGCCCACCGTCCTCGCACAGACCTGGAGCGTCTGGTCGCAAACGAGATGCCGGCCGTTGCTGAGCGCAAGCAGCGTAAGCGGCACGCCCTTGTCGACCATCAGCGCCTTGGCCAACGGGTAGACCCCCTGGTCGGTCTCCAGCACCCAGGGGTAGGCGCCCGAGTCCGAGGTGTGGGCACTCACCAGATGCCCGATCGGTTCGCGCCGCGTGATCTCGTACGGCAGGAAGATCTTGAAGGCGTCGTAGGCAAGGAAGAGAACCACGGCGACAATGACCGCGAAGCCCCAACGGCTGGCGGTGGACTTCCGGCTATTCCGATTCGGTGTCGATCGTTCGTCTGCCTCATACCCTCCGCTCTGCGCACCTTGTTCGCGTTCGTCGGCGTCTGAGGGGAGCGTCTGGCCCCTCCAGGCAAGCATCCAGGCCTCGAAGGCTTCGATCACTTCCCGATCGCTCATCCGCACCGCGTCGGCCAGTCCGCCAGTTGGTCCGTCAGGCGGGCCAATCGCGATGTAGTCACCAACCGTCGCACTAATCAGTGTGGCAGGCACGGGTGCAAACCAACCGGGATCGACCCAGCAGATGTCCCCCCATTGGGGGAAGTGTTTGTCGATCAGGCCTTCCGGACGTTCATTCGGATCCAAAGCCTGCAGGGCGGCGATCACGGGCGTGACTGTCTGGTGCTCGTTGCCCACCCAGACGTTCAGGCGCTGGGGGAGCTCGATCCGGATCGCTCCGTTGTCCAGGCTGTGGACGATGGCCTGGTACTGGGCTTGGAGGCTGTCGGCGGCGACAGGGGGATGGGTAAGCGTGGGTTCGGTCATGGGGTTTTCCTGCTGATGGCCTTGCGGCCTTCTTCTGGTTTGCGTCTTCGCTCTTCCAAAATCTCACGAAATCGCACCACGTCAAGGCCACTCAACGAGGGGTTTTGCCGGCGTTGTCGCCGGGGAATCCCTCCGAGGGCTGCTTGAGCGCGGCCGCGACGCCGCTACCCAGCAGCTCCGCGTGGAATCCGGTTGATCAGCGACCGATCAGGGCCGCAGGTACTTCACCGACAGGGAGCGCTCCTGGGCGGTGACGGGCCACAGGTTGTGCAGCGGCATCACCGCCAGGGCCACGACAGCGCTCAGGCGCGCCACCTGGTCCTCACTCGCATGAAACGGCGCCCGGTTCAGGTTGAGGACGGCGCTCAGGGTGTCGGCCACGGGCATGTTGCGCCGGGCAAGCTGGCGCAGCGCATCGCGTAGGAGTTCGGCGCGCAGCACGTTCGCATCATTGGGGCGTTGCGGGCTGAGACCAGCCACCGCCGACTCATCGGCCCCCTCTTCCATCCCGACCGAAGGCAGCAGCAAGGTGAAGCGCGAGATGGGGGCCATGAAGGCGGCCACGAATGCCAGGTCCTGCTCACCCGGCAGCAGCAAGGGACTGAGGTATGCACGGGCGGCCCCATCGATTGCCGCCTTCCAGGGCGTGAGCAGCTCCATCTGGCTTGCATGCAGGCGAGGCTGCAGGTATTCAAGGCACTCGCACGCCTAGCTCCCGGGTGAGGTCTAACCCTTCCATCGAGAGGACGCTTTCCGGCCTACGGCCTCCAAGCGCCCCCCAATGTCAAACGTCTAATCTTTTTTCTGCGGCAGAGAGGTGTCCGCTTCTGGCCGAAACGGGCAGTTCAGGCCCATACGTCGGATGTCTCAGATCACTGCAGAACAGACCTACGGCGTGACGGCTTGAGGCTGGTTGCGGTCGGTTGTGCCAGGCTCTGCCAGCAACTGCTGACCTCAACACCGGTCATCCGGGTAGGCGAGGACCAGCGTTGAATGTTCGTGTAGCACCTATTGGCGCGTGCGCGTCGTGTCGAAGCTGCACTATTCGGCCGTCGGAGACGCTGGTGCCACGCTGAGAGCCGGTCCGCTGCGTAACTGATCGAGCACCGCTTGAACCCGCGCCAATAGGTCGTCGTAGGTGACGATGTCGACGACACCTTTGGAATCGCGACGCAGCACTTCGAATTCGCGCCGTTGCACATCCGACAGCGTGTTGCTGCGCCCCATGATCACAATGCCGGAGGGGTTGACGATCCGAATCCTAAAGCCCACAGGCAGGTCGGCTCGCAACAGCTGGGTCAAGTAGTCCTCGCCATCCGGCCCCCAACGGCTAAGATGCCTCAGGTAATGAGTGACCTGCCCCATGGCACCGACTAGGTCGCGCATCGGTAGATGGTGATCGCGATAGCGCACCGGCAACATGATGGGCTTGCCCATCGGCTTCTTGATCTCGATGACGTCGACGTTGCCTGATGCATCGACCAAGAGGATGTCGATGCGCCGCCAAGTGGAGGCGTCGGCGTCCCAGAGCCTGACCTCGGTGAAAGCCTTGATGTACCTGGGGTTTAGTAGCAGGATGATCTCTACTATCTCCAATTGCCACTGCGCCTCGGAGGTTCCTGTCTCGTTGGCCAACATGGCCTGCAGCCGTTCCAGAGCGAAGGCGTATTTGGCGACGTCGAATTGGCGAAAGGGGGCCTCAAAGTTTGGCGCGATCGCCACGGTGCGCCTGTCGACATAGGTATTTAGCAGCGCTTCCGCGTCGATTGCCGGCTCGGTGTACTGGCGAACCACAGTTGCGACACGCGCCTGGACATAGCGGCGAAGTTCGTACGGCGTCGGGAACTGGTTCAGCAACCGCTCGTACTCGGGGATCGGAATGGCGTCCGGATCCGGGCCACCGATGACGATGCGCTCAAGGCCGAGGCTTTGAACGATGTTGAGGATGGACACCTTGCGTTCGGCGCTGAACCATTTCCAGTTGGGCCGCGCGTCCTGATGCAACAGGACCGGTGTCTCAAAACCAAGGACCTGGGGCTTGAATCGGAAGTACACGCCGTCTGCTGTCGCGATGGCAAACACCAATCGATCGTCGTCAATCCACAGGACGCCATCGTCATCGCCGGCAGCATTGGCTTTTTCTTCCGCAGCGTCTTCCACAAGGTCCTTCGACGTCAGGTGGAACGTGCCCTTCACAAGCAGCTCTTCGTCCCGTTCGAACCTTTCTCGAACCCAACTTGTGTCGTCGCGCGGGCGGTAGATGAGATAGAGCTCTTTGTCGGAGACTTCGAATTCAACGGCAGGTTTGGTCATGTTCAATTCTGGAAGAGGCGATTTTCATCGTGGCCAACGACGTCGATGTCGTCGCAGTCAGCAGGGAGTGCTGCCTGTCAACGGTGGATGCGTTCAACGGTGTCCGGTTGGTCCTTGCGACGCCTCAGCACTAATCTTAAAAACAAAGCTTGGTTGCATGCACTTCACTCACTGAGGCAGCAGGAAGTCTGCAACTTAGCCGACTGATCAAGTCTTCTCAGGCGCGTTGGCGGTGGCTGCGACTTCCTAGCCGCCTGCCATGAGGTCCTCGAAAGGCGGGGCCTCCCCCCCAATAGTTGGTCTTCTAGCATGCTGGCGTAATTTGAGGCAAGCGTCTCGCCTTTGGCTCCCTCGGTGCGTGCGGAAGGTTGCGGTGACGCTCTCCTTGCTCTTGCCGTCGTGTTCCCAGCTAGCCTAACGCTGACGAACGGCGTGCAGCACAATCCCAAGACGCAACAAATTCGAGTGCAAGGGAGGTTCCGTGATTAAGAAGATTCGAATCCGCGGGTATCGCATCCATCGCGATTTGACGATCTACCCAAATCCAAAGCTGAACCTCATCGTCGGGGGCAACGAGTCTGGCAAGTCCACGCTCATAGAGGCCATCGTGCTGGCCCTCACCGGGCGAATAAACGGGCGAAGCGCCGCCGAGGAACTCAATCCGTACTGGTTCAACGCGGCCGATGTTGCCGACTTCATCGTCAAGCGAGCGGCCAGCGAACTGACGCGGCTGCCAGAAATTGACATCGAGATCTTCCTGGACAACGTCCCGGAACTTCAGGAGCTCTGCGGGGCCCACAATTCCAACCTGCCCACCGAGGCATGTCCGGGCGTGCGTATCCGCTGCTTGCCCAATCCCGACTATCTGGCGGAACTCCAGGCTTGGGCGACTGCGCCAACGCCGCTCCTTCCTGTCGAATACTACTGCGTCGAATGGTCGACCTTCGCGGACGTGAGACTGACCATGAGGCCGCGGGCGCTAACGACCGCAGTGATCGACGCGCGCACGGTGCGCAGCTCTGGCGGCGTTGACTATCACCTGCGGCAGATTCTGGGCAGCCAGCTCGAACCGCAGGAGCGGGCCAGCATCTCCCTTCAGTACCGTCAGGCCAAGGCGGCGCTGTCGGAATCGGCCTTCAAGACGGTGAACCAGCGCATCGGGCAGCTTCACGCGGCACTGCATGCCCAGCCCATCGCGCTTGCGATGGACCAGACGGCGCGGACCTCCTGGGAGGAGTCAGTGGCTCCCCATGTGGCGGGCGTCCCGTTCACGATGTCCGGGCAAGGACAACAGTCAGCGATCAAGATCGCGCTGGCCATGAACCGGCATGCGGGTCATGCCAAGTACGTCACCATCGAAGAGCCTGAAAACCATCTGAGCCACACGAGCCTAGCGACGCTGCTGGACAGGATGGGCGCCTTGGCCAGCGATGACCAGCAGCTCTTCATCACGACTCACAGTTCAAGCGTCCTCAACCGGCTCGGCATTGAAGCCCTGCAGTTCCTCGGCCCAGCCGCCCCCGTCAAGCTCGACGAGTTGAGTACCGGGATCGTGGGTTATTTCAAGAAGCTGCCGGGATTCGACACGCTGCGGCTCGTACTGGCCGACAAGATTGTTCTGGTCGAAGGTCCGTCGGACGAGATCATTTTCGAGCGGGTGTTCGTGGACCTCTTCGGCAAGCGTCCAATGGCATGCGGCATCGACGTCGTGAGCATGAGGGGGTTGTCGCTGGCTCGCGGCCTGGAACTATGCCATCGCCTGGGCAAGAAGGTTGCGGCGACGCGTGACAACGACGGCATCGACCCGACCGAGCTCCGAAGGCCGTTAGCCCCGTGGCTGGCCGCCGGCCAGCGGGAGGTGTTCATCGGTGAAGTCGCCCATGGTCACACGTTGGAGCCACAGATGATCCATCACTGCGGCGAGGCGCAGTTGCGCACTATCCTCGGGATTGCAGACACGGCGAACCTCGAAACCTGGATGACCCGTCAGAAAACGGAAGCCGCGCTGCGCATCGCGAGCTCCTCAGAGGCCGTCACGGCGCCTGCCTACATGCTGCAGGCTGCAAAGTTCATCCATGGCTAAGCGGGTCACGCTGGCGGTAGCTGGGTCACGCAAGACCCAGGGTATCGTCGAGCACTGCGCAGGCCTACCGACTGCGCGGCGAGTCCTTGCGTTGACCTACACACAGAAGAATCAACAGGAACTACAGGACCGCCTAGCCCGGCACGCTGGCGACCACCTGAACATCGAGGTGCTCGGCTGGTTCACGTTTCTCCTGCGGCATTTCGCTAAGCCCTTTCTCCCCTTCATGTTCCCCGGCGAGAAGGTGCGGGGCTTCAACTTCGAAGGCATGCCGTACCGCATGTCCAAGGGCAAGGCGCGCTTCCTCGACAAGGGAGGTGCCGTCTACCGGTCAGAGCTCGGCCGCCTTGCTTTCGAGCTGATCACTGCCAGCAAAGGCGCGCTCATCCGCAGGTTGGAGGGTATCTACGACGAGATCCTGATCGACGAGGTGCAGGACTTGAGTGCCTACGACTGGGAAATCCTTGATGCGCTGCTGAGTTCCAACATCGCAATATGGATGGTTGGCGATATCCGCCAGGCCGTTCTCGCGACAAATGGGCGCAGTTCCAAGAACAAGAAGTACGCCTACGCGGATGCAATCAACTGGTTCAGAACCCGCGAGAAAAAGGGCCTCGTCGCGATCAGCGAAAGCACCGTCACCTGGCGATGCCACCCTCAGATCGCGGCGTTCTCGGACCTGATCTTCGACGCGTCGTGGGGCTTCCCGGGCACCGTCTCGAAGAACGAGACGGTAACAGGCCATGACGGCGTGTTCTTGATCCGTGGCGAGCACGTCGCGGCCTACGTGTCCGCCTACAGCCCGCAGAGCCTGCGCCACTCCGCCGCTTCCGCGAAACAACTGGACCTTGCCTTCATGAACTTTAAGGTGGCCAAGGGGGCTACTTTTGCGCGTGTACTGATCGCGCCAACATCCCCGATCACCGATTTCATCCGAAGCGGTGCCAGCATGGAGCCACTAGCAGCATCCAGCTTCTACGTCTCGGTGACGCGGGCCGAGCAAAGCGTTGCCATCGTGCTAGACGATCCGGGCGATTCGAAACTTCCGTACTGGACGCCGCCTGTGAGTACTGGACACCGCCGGTGATGGCCGGCCACGGCCGCAAGCCTGACACCCGCGCGTACTGGCGGTCGCTGTGATCAAAGACAGCTTTTTGGCAACCAGCGGGAATTCGTCCGCTGGCGGCCACCGGCAGCAACCGCTGCTGAACAGTCATTTGATTGCTTATCCCCCAAGTGGGAAGGTTTAGCAGTCAACGGAGCATCCATCAAGAGATGACGGCAAGCTGAAGAACTTTCGATGGGCCACGGGCCCAATGGTCAAAAATCTCTTGAAGCTTCATCTCTGCGCTATGGCAGGGCCACGCATGGGCCACAGGCGGGCCATGAACACAGACGTCAGAAAACTGTGACCCTGAGCCTCAAGGCCTTATTGGCTGCTGAGAGCGGTCAACTCTGAGACTTGAACCAAAATTTGACTGTATCGTGAGCCATGGAAAACTCACGTAAGTCCTTGATTTTGGTGCGGCTGGCGGGGATCGAACCCACGACCCTCGGCTTCGGAGGCCGATACTCTATCCACTGAGCTACAGCCGCAACTCTTAAAAGACCAATACTCAAAATTCCGCTGACAGCCCGGATGACTATAGCCTTCGGAGGCCAATACTCTATCCACTGAGCTACAGCCGCGCTAATTGACGTGCAAGCTCAACATTATTGCACGCAAGCACACGACAACAATGACGCGGGAACATCAAACCGTGCCATCACCCCATTTGAGACCCAGGCCAGACAAAAAAGCGTCTGTCGCACTCGCACCCACTTTCACCAAATCAAACGCCCCCTGGCACAAGATCCAGTTTTGAATGAGCCCATCAAACAGAGCATGCAAAGCAACCGCAGCCTCATGCGGAGACAGAGAGACCGGCAATGGACTCACTTCAGCCGCCAAAGCGA